>Ga0307515_10000594_pt1 | contig 84525 bp, 88 predicted proteins | sample 17_EM_MG_FD_194513 | JGI IMG/M metagenome (GOLD analysis project Ga0307515, IMG submission 194513) | Populus trichocarpa ectomycorrhiza microbial communities from riparian zone in the Pacific Northwest, United States - 17_EM | ecosystem: Host-associated > Plants > Roots > Unclassified | place... | reverse complement strand
TCCCGCCCGCGCGCCCTCCCCCCGCCCCCCCCCGCCCGCCCGCGCGGCGGCCCGCCCCCCCCCCCCCAAGGAAGAGGAGAGCATCACAGGGGAAATCCCTCCTGTGCTCAATATGTAATAGTTGGAAACAGATGGGAGTTCGGATTCCTTCGGCTCGTATGACCTCTCGTGAAACAACCGTTCCCAAGTATCAAACCCTTTTAGCTTATCCTCTTTTCATCTTCACTCTCAATGCCTACCATACTGAGCTGTAACCAGCAGTAAAAACTCACATGACAATCTTATTAAACCGAGACTCTGGCCCGCTGCCTTGGAATCGCATTCCGCATGTTTTTCGTTTATTCGCACTACATTACAGGCCCTCACAACGGCGTTCAGTCCCATTGCAGAAACAGTTCCTGGATACTACATCACTAAACAAGCTCAAGCTCGCCTAAGAGATTATGAAGACGCCGAGCAGGACAATTCGAGTCCCGACAAAGGCCGGAAAAGGGGATTTTGGTCGATTTTGGTTTTCTCGTACCCAGCCTCTTGTGACTAAGCTCGCAAGCTTGTTTGACACGAGATGACTGAGCTTGAATCGGTACTCTATGCGAACCCCGGAATTTATCTTATCATGCTGCTGTTACTGCTACTCTTCGACATGCTGACCACTGCCCATCAATTACCAGAACAAGTGAACACCTGTTTGTACCAAATGGTATAGAAGTAATCAAGCAGAAATCCAAACAAATGCGCTTGTCCCAGACTTTATCTTCCTGCGGGGTTTACAAAGCGCAGGGGGGGGGATCACCAAACAAATAGAATGTGGGAGTAAGAGCAGCAGTGGGGATTTTCCCTAGGTCATCCAGAGGGGGAGGGAAGCTAGGCAATGTCATACTCTAGATCTCTAGATAGAGTGAATACAGTACTTTATGATTAAAACAAAAAACAAAAACAAATAGAGTTCTCTACAAAGTTGTCACCTAAATTTAACACATGTGGCCCCAAACTTGCCTTCGGCTCCTTTGGGCGTGTAACTAAACGCTCCCATGGTTATCGTTTCGGTCTCGGTTGCCCCGCGGAAGTATCCCTTATTGCATTAATATTTTCGTAAGAATAACTTTGTAGAGCTCACTCTCCTCTTTCATTCGCACCTACTCTCACCTCCTAGAGAGGCCTAGTTGAAAGGTTATTTTGTAGCGAAAGACTGCAGAGCGATGGTGGTTGCTGAAGCTCCCTAACAACCAAAGTTATGGATTTGAACCATATCAAGAGTTTCTTGATAGGAGATTCCCTTTTCCTCGAGATCAACGATAAACTACAACGAAAGCGTCACTACTATTTTTAGGGGATAGATGGACTGTGGTTTCGCGGATCTACATCTCACCGCAACGCCACCAATGTAACCAAGAGTTCCTTGACAACATGGCCCTCGTACTGGTTTCGGATACTGGTTCACAAAATGTCGTCCGGCCGTACAATCGTTGGGTTCTTCAATCTGAGCCACCCAGCTAGTTGTTGGAGTGGGTATAAAGCTTCAAGTATAATCTTGGGGACCTAGAAGAAGTCAATCAATGGCTTTGTGAGAGTTGTAAAGGCTCAGTATGATGATTAATAATCAGGCGGATCTAAACACCTACTTAAGCGTATACTGGAACGGGCGCATGTAGGGGACTTGATAGTAAAGGAGTATAGTAAGCACATGAGCTGGTGTAGAGATCTCAGACACTCCGAAGAGCGCCTAGGGAGAAGGAAAGCGCCTGAAGCATCTCGAAGAGGCGTAGAAGCTGCCCTATCTAACGTAACGTTCGATCGTGCATGGAAGCTGCCTACTTGATCGTGCGTGGGAAAGGCAGAAGTTACCAAACGTAAAGCCCGAATGTGTGTGATGTATGGAATGGTTCGGGCATCTGGGGAGCCACAAGCGCACCGATCCCACCTGCTGTGGAAATCCCGGATGGAACCCTGTGTAGACAAAGCCTAATATTTCTCGGGTACCCAAGTTTTTTTGTTGTCTAAGCCGTCCTAAATTGCTTCCTAGTCTATATTGTCTCCTGTAGTTGCGTTTATTTGTGTTGGGGATTAGTAAAGTCGAGGTTTTTGAAAATGGGCCCGAACAATGGGCACAGAAGCCCAATTAACGACGTCAAGTACCTTCAAATAAGTCCATCCTTGTCAGGACACCTTTAGGTAGAGTAGAGTGGATGCTGGAAATGCTATCTTGAGCTTGACATGCCTATCTAGATTGTTTGGTAGTTACTTTGCTTTCGCTGTTGATAGATTCAATTATCACGCTTGCTGCTAGCAGCTTGAACACACTGGGACCGGGCGGCTTTAGCCACGATTCAATCCAACTTAATCTGATGCTACTTATATATCCCTCGGCGCCTCGTGCGGCACACATGCAATACTCTAGAAAAGCCACGTCCTAGCCAGCCAGCCTTTTATTTCACACATAAACCCCTTTAGTAAGCCCAAAATGTTGGAGATATTGACCCCAGACTCCAATCTACCCCACGTGCACGAGCTTTCCACCAGCGTGAGATGATGATAAACAGCTTCAGCTTTAGCGCCCGGGATTCAATCCGTTACGAAATATCAAGCCTTGACCTGAGTACCTTTGCTTATTCCAAGCATCTATATCCATCAAATTCTAGTGTAGCTATCTCTCATCTCTCGTCTCTGCCACGTAAGGAGATATGTAGATGCTTTTACACGGTTTCTCCTAACAGGGTGTGGCATGGAAGGCGTGTGGTAGTTTCTCTGGACTTAATAGAGGCGTTTCGCACGCTTGAAAACTTTCATCCGATCTTTAGGGTGCTGATTGTATACCTCTTAGTATAGTGAAGCGCATGAAAGTAGAGCTTGAAAGTAAATAAAATTTCAAGCAGTGCGAAAGCGATTCTAATAGATATATTTTAATTCCAATCATGGCTAGTGTACGTCACACAACTTCTAGCATCAACAAAATCCAAACCCAGTCTTATGTCCCGAGTATCTATTTTCTATCACCGCTGGAGACACTGATATAGAGTTCTATTAGAGGTTTAAGAAATAAAGAAACTGTAAATCTATCTAATATGTGTTGGGAACTGAATGACCGTTGTTTCGAGCTGGCAGGATTAAACGTTTGCGTATAAACGTAGTTTGGTGTTGAAATTTGAGGTATGATACAATGTTGAAACACTCATCTTGACTAAATCTCCATATTCATATTTTGTTCGTTGTGAAAATATCAACTGTGGGGGCCATTTGAATCAATTGAGATATAGTGATTCCAGTCGCACTACCCCCTTCCCCCTATATCCCAGCTTGTTCGTGGAGGGAACCCCTGAGATTGGCCCGAGTGCTATTTCATGCATACGCCTCATGGTAAGCACGCCTCGAATTCTGACGAAATAATCCCCTAAGCCCTCTAACTCCCCTCCGCCCAATATCTCCCACCGCATAGCAGGCACACCTCCCAACCCCCCCAAACTGCCTCTACCAAACCCGCACAGTTTCTCCCCTTTACGTGGCCTCCTAGCACCGTTCTGGCACAGACAGTGCATTCCCTCGTCTCCTTCGGATCCGTAATCGGCAAGAAAGTAAGTGCACACCTTGAGAAGCGATGACCACTGGTACACTCTGCGATCCTGAGATCCCTCCAAACTACACCCTCATTGCAAATCCTGCATTTCTCAAGACTACTCACAAAGCCATTCTCGACGTTCATCTCTGCCTCGTTTCCCTCACCACTCGCAGCCTGTGTTCGCATGCTGATTATCCCAAGCTCCAAGTCGAACTGTGTCTCCGGGGGTGTATTAACATCTAGCCATTCGAATACAGCCTTAGCTAGAGAGAGGACTGTAGGGGAAGAATAGAAGCCCATGATGCCCACACATGCCAGGGAGTACAAAATCCGCTTTGACTCTAGGTCTTCGGAGAGACTGCGTGGGGCGGAGAGGGCGGTGGCGATAGAGGCGGCAATTATGTGGGGATTATCTGGAAGCAGCTCCGAGGCTTGGTGACGCTGGTGCTCGAGAAGCTTCAGTGCTACCGAATAACGCTGTGCATTGAGGGGTGTATCAAGGAGTGTGTGTTTCGCTAAAAATTCTTTCACGTCTTCTCCTTTGGAAAAGGAGATGGTATCCAGGTTGGGTTCAGCAGCGGTGGCGGAGATAGCAGCATGGATACGGGAGGTGAAAGACTCGCCAAGTGCCATCACTTCCAGGAGAACCATTTCGGTAGAGATAGTGATAGGATTTGGCAGTACGCCCTCAGCGCTAAATTCAAAGCCTTTCCAGCTCCCACTTGACCCTGGCGCCGTGCCAAATATAATTGCCGTCTTCTCGTTGCTGCCTGTTATATACTCGAGGCTATCTTTTGGATGGAAGCTTGCTGCAATTGCTGTGATACCGCCAATTGTAGAGACGGCGAGGCCATATCCACGGATGGATGCAGTAGGGATCTCAAATTCCGCCATGAAGTCCTGCTTCATCTCCGTAAGAATGGCGGGCCATGTTGACGAGATGCTGCGAAGTTCCTCGTCAGTGGGGGCATCGGGCATGAGAATATCGCCCGAGGTGTGTACAATTGAGGTTGAGGTAGGAGCTCCCGAGGGTGTAGAAGAGATTGTGTAAGTTATGTTCTGCAATTTGCCCTGGGCAGTGAGTATCTGGATTATAGTAGTATTAGGGATGTTGGAGGGTGCAAAGGAGAGACCTATTGGCTTGCATTAATAGCTATCATTCGTTCTATAAATGAGGGTGCCATACCAGAAACTACTTCAATGAAGTCGTTCTTGAAATCTTCCTTACATAGGAATTGGCCGAGCATATCAAAAGTCACTACCGTCGTGCACATCTGTGCAGAGAACGCGAGTACTATCTTGCCCCCAATATCTTCCGGTGCAAAGGCAACCGAGAAAACGGGATGTCTCTCTGACATAGCCCTTCCAATCACTACTGGATCGCCTAATACAGTTGCCTTTGGTACTGTACTGTCTCCCATATCAAATGCCACTTTAGACACCCTCACCATCCCGTTCCAAATATACGCCAACAAGGCCCAATCTGCACCGAGCCCGCCATCAGCTCAACAACCTAGGCCTCGCCGGGTATACTTACGTTTTGCATCCTCACACCGTACCCAAGGACTCCAGCGCAGTGTCTGAATATGTGTAACCCTCTTCCCTAACGACTCCCCAACATCCTTCTCTGTGAATGGTGTGATATGTCCTACAACTTCCTTCTTATCAAACGCAACTCTGCAATCTCAGCATCCCCATTAGCCTCCCTTCCCAGTCATCAAAAGCGAGTGGGTAGAAAAAGAACCTAAGCAATACAATCTCTAGAAAATCGTTCCCGATAGCCACAAATGACTCTCCCCATCGGTTGCCGTCAATCCTGCAAGGCGGACTCCACGCTATACTCTTACACCTCGCGCGCAGCCGCTTTCTTGCAACATCCTCCACCTCTTCCCCCTCACCACTTGGCAGTCCGCCGTAATCGCTGATCAAAGGCGTGAGGTCATGGACCAAACGCATATCACCGGCGACATGACCCACAGGCTCAAAGATGTATAGTTTGTGATTCGTGCTTACAACGGCGAGAAGGCATCGACGGTAACGGGAGGCGCCGAGGGGAGACCAGGCGAGCTGCTTCGCATATCCAGGACCTTGTTCTTCTCCGATTGAGTAGAGCTTCGCTATCATTCCACGGTGAGCTGGGCGCATAGCTACTGTAGCAGTATCGGAGAAAACCTTCGGCAGGCACAATCTCATCGTCCATAGAGTCTACGATGAGCTGCCTCATATTCGCGCGTAAAATCCAGAACTGTTGTTTGCTCTTTGTTGAGCCATCTGGAGTGACGCATCTCGGAACCTTGCGCCGTTAGATGTGTTTCCTCAGCAGCGCGCAGGAACAAAGTATTCTACCAAGATCATAACATCCTCTCCTGCAACCACTGCCAGCGCACCCTCGGGACTCCAGGAAAGACAATTTGTAACGGTGGGTAGAACCTTTAGGCGCACAGTCTTAAGCATGGTTTCTGGTTGCTTGTAACGGAGTTGTCGGTGCACAAGGAGGACATGGATACTAAATGGTTGTGGGGTAGACGTTAGGCGGTGTAAAAGTGTACTCTAATACTGTAACAGTAATAGTAACAGCGAACTTAATAAACTGGAAGAGTTGACGTGAGTCCCTAAGTCCCTGAGCTCCTGCTTTCTGCAAGATTATGTTCCAGCAAGTTACGAGACTAAAAAATTGGTGGGCTGGAAGGCGTTCACAGGCCATGATTTACACCCGGTATGGTCCGGATGCTGCGAGTTGCAATTCGAGGCACCTACCAGCAATCATCCACCCTCCCCATGCCCCGCAAGGACCGAAGCAATACTTTCTTTCAAATCTATCCCAAGCTAAACAGACCTACACACCATGAACGCCGTTTTTACAGAACCTTCTTCCGAAACCCAGACCCGTATCTATCATTCTCTCCACCTCATATCTCCCTTCACCTTCTGCTCAACAGCCCTTCTCACCACCATCCCCACCGTCTCTTTCCCGTCCATATCTACATCCTCCCTTGCATCAAGCGCACACTCTCTCCTTCCCTCCTCTACCGCACGTGCAAACCCAGCCTCATCAAACGACCCAATTGATTCGGCAAAGACACACCTACCTCCCTTAGCAAACGCTAGCATATGTCTGCTCCCACCATTCCCTCCCTCGTCTGCGTCCAAAAACACCGTAGTAGCGACCAAAACGCTCATCAAAGGCGTCCCAGCATCAATAAGCGCAAGCGTGGCAGCATTGAGACATGCGGGGAGAATGGCGGTGGAATCAGAATGGTCTTCCGCTTCGACGAGTTGGACAGCGATCTGAAGAAGGGTGCGGGGGTGGTGGGTACGGATGATAAGGGGTGATAAAGCTGAGAGAAGCCGAGACTCAAGGGCGCGTTCACGGGTACCTTTGCCATATTAGCAAGCATCAAAAGAAGGGGGAAGAGAAGCTACCTCCAACGCCAATCGCAGGGCGCACACTGACTTCGATGAAGGTTTTATCCGGGAGTTCGTCGCGTGGTTTTACTTCCATGGGCCCGGCGACTGAGGCGATAACAGTTGTGAAGCCTGATTTAAAAGTTGCCGAACCATCGGCATTACGGAGGAGGGTGAGTGAGGCGGCAATAGCCATAATAGTGGTGGTGGTAGTGGAGTGGTATTGGTGGTATGATGATGTGCAGAGGCTGAAGTTTGCTTGGGAGCCGCTTCAACCCGTTTCTTCATGACGACACCACAAATAAATAAATGACATGACCCAAACATTAACCAACAGCTTGTGGAAAAGAAAAGAGGATGCACAATCTATAATCAGTACCAAATCAATGTGTCTCACCCCTTCAATTAATCCTCATCTTCTTCCCCGTTAAATAAATCGAGACTGAGGTTGACCGGTGGCTTCTCCCTCTGAAACGAATTCTGGGGAAGGCTACTCCTCCTAACCTTCTCTTTTTTCTCACTTGGGCCACCATTAACCAGGCCTCTTTCTCTCTCTTCCTCTCTCTTCCTCTCCTCTTCTACCTTCCTCCTTTCTTCCTCGGGAACCATATCCTCCGGCACTCCATTGGGCCCAGTCATCGCCAGCGCGCCCAGCTTCATAACCACCTCGTTGGGCCAAGGCGTAAAGGGCATCATCCCACTTGGGTCCAACGCGAAATCCTCCTCAGAGAGTCCTAGTGGAAGTTTTCCTACCTCTGCCTCCGCTACCGGCTTGGTTTCCGCCTCAGCATTGGGTTGCGCAGGCTGCGGAGGGAGCACAACACTGGCGAACTTCTTAAATGCTGCTGGATTAGGGGGTCTCGAAAACTTTGAGATTTTTGAGGCGTACGACAGGAGCTGGGTATACGAGACCTCCTTAGGTTGCGGTGTTGAAAACTTAGTCGACGGCACGTCGAGCAGCTGTTGCCGTGTCTCGGAGAGTGTAGTAAGGAGGCCGGTGAGGCGTTCGTCTAGGGCATTCGAGGTTTCACGGAGGGAAAGGATTTGTCGGTGGGATTGTTGGTGTTCATCTACTGTTCAATGTTAGACACGAGCTGTATGTGTGGGATAGCGGGGGTACTGAACGCTTTTCTAGGGTAGCCGTGAGCTCATCATCGGCTTGAACTAGAGCTTGTGCAGCTGCTGGTGACGGGTTATAAGACGACACCGACTCTATAAGTGCCTGCAGATGGAGCTCAAGGTGGTCGAGAGCTTTTTGCACAGAAGCGTTCATCGTCTAGGTTTGAGTAAAGGGCGAATGATTGGAGCACAAGTGGCTTACTGAGAGCAACACACAGCAACCTAATCCCGAGTCGGACAAGCGTATTCTTAATTTCTGTCTGTCACAGTTCATGACTCGACACTTATAATTTACAAATTATTACATATATAAGATCTGAGACGTGTTACAGACCCCGTACAAGCTCAGTTACTGGGGCTGATGTCTCCTGTATATATCTCCAGTCTTTCTCCTTCTCTTCTCTCTGTACCATAGTCTATGCACACAGTTCTCCCCTCCATATTCGCAACACGAACTTTTATTGTTGGTCTAAGTAAGAACTACGGAGCAGGAACTACTCCCTTTAGGTTAGATATGTGCCTCAACTACCTAATTGTTCCTTCTTTACATTCACGATCCTACCCTCCACTTTGGGGGAAATAGAGCTAGTCCAATTCACATCTTGCTCCTCATAAGAATCACCAGTCTTCACGCCTGCCAACCTGGCCCACTTACTACCCGCCTTCTTGACCAAGTTGTGAATCTTCTCCTCCTTAGTCATCTCGGGTTCGTGAACAATGTTCTCAAATTCGTCATTCTCGTTTTCGCTTCCACTTGCTTGGTCATCGTCGTCGAGTTCTTCGTGTTTGTGCGCGGCTTCTGACTGGACGAGTGAACCCTTGGCTTTCATATCCTGCTTCAGTTCACCAAAGAAATTGTGATAGAAGCCACCACGAGACCATTTGCCGAGAACTTTGAGTGAAAGGAAGTACTGGCGAAGAATCATAGAGATCAGAACCCCATTCTCTTCGTCAACGACCTCTTCGGCGCCTTCTTTTTTCGACAGTACCTCGTATCCGTCCTTGCCTCTTGCCATGTAACCTAGATTCAAGGAAGTCTGAGTTAGAGGCTATTTTACAACAAGTCACGGATAATCTTACTCCTAGTCGCAAGCGTATACTTCTTATCTAGTACGATTTTGTCTGACCCAATTCTGCAGGAAAGGATTCTCGAGCCCTCAGGCAAAGAGGAATCGAAGGTGTAGGAGATGTTAGAAACGTGTGCGAAACGGCCTAGTAAGCCGCTGCGTTAGTTTTGGATCAAGAAAGCTCGTCTGCTCGGCAGGAACCGCAGCACCTTCAAGAGCAGGGAGCTTTGAAACTCCATTCTCCAGGGCTTTCACAATCGATGACCCAGTAACCCTGATTACCAAAATTGGATCTTCAAATGGAAAACAGTTGACAATGTCACCGAGCTTAATCACGCCGGGAGGGTAGATTTGGTCGCCTCGCATCGTTCCGCCAGCCATCTAAAGTGTAATCAGATCCTAAACCTATTGCGAACGCGGGATTAGATTCTACATGCCATTGCGCAATCTGTAGAATAGTAGAAACGCATCAAGTCACAGCTATCGATGGTCAGAAACAATAGTAGCAAATACTTGGGGATCCAAAAGCATACACAAAGTTTGCAATATTCGATTCCTTGCATCTAATGGTGGTGAATCGAGCATCCAATGGCACCGAAGTATAACCAATGGGCTTTTCGAGCTTTGCCTTCAATCCAGCCGTAAGGTTGTCCACAACGAGTGCAGTATTCTCATGTACAGGACTAAATTAAGGATGTAAATAAGCAATTGGATACTCCAAGATCAAACTTACTTACGTTTCCTTTGTGATATCTCTCCGAATGATGTCAAAGTTCCATCCCTCCACCGAGCCATCTACACTCTTTCTTCGGGCCTCGAGGTAACTGAGCTGTTTAAAGTCACATCCGCTTCGGATGACATGACATCGATTAACAACAACATGGGCGTAGTAGTGATCATGTCTGTCATTGAACCGTTAGCGTATCAGAATTTGCGGGGGGACATTAAATACCCTCCAAGAACAATATCAATTAAGCCTTCAGGAATATTGTTTGCTAACTTGATCTGTTTCTGGCATGAGCGGACGTCATCTATTCTCACGCATATCAGAGATACGAACATCATTTGGTTCTCTCATATGGGTGACCGCAATCACCATCTCTGCTCCTTCCTCCCTCAATTTGGGCACAAGCTTTTTCGCTACATCACTAGCACTGGTATAGACTAAGCCCGGTGGTAAGGAATTGATCGTATCCAACCATTCCCTCTCCACCAAACCAATAACCCCGATCTTTATGCCATTCGAACTCTCCAGCATCACCGTCTTCGGTAGCCCAGCAATGCTAACACCCTCTCCCAGAGCAGGATCCTCGACATTTGCGCAAAGCCACGGAAAGTTACAGAGTTTCCGAAGATGATTGAACTGTTCTACTCCAAAGTCGAGATCATGGTTTCCGAGACAAGCGACGCTAGTTTGAATCTCATTAAGGATGGGGACCATGTGGCGACCCTTCGTTACTGAAGATTCGAGAGAAGGATTGAACGCATCACCCCCGAAGAAGGTCAACAGCTCTGGCTGGCTGGCGAATTCCGGTGCACTGCGGTAGTGTGATACCAGTGAGACGAAGCGTGCAGCTCCCCCAATAGGATCGCGAGAACTAAATGTGGCGGGGTGGGATCGTCAGCCCAACTCAATGCGAATGGATTGATATTCGGTTAGAATTGAGTACGTACCCGCCTTCGATATGATAAACATCATTATAATGGAGAATACGAAGATTGGGTGTGCCGGTAGCTCCAGAGGAGTATGTGACGGAGGAAGGAGTGGTTTCAATAGTCATGGTCGGGAGTAGGAAGGTGGGGTAGCTTGAGCTTGGGATGACAAACTGTTCGGGAAACTAACGGAAGACGGGGAGAAGCCGTGCTATTTATTTGAAGAGCTCACGTATCTTAAATGGATGATGGTGAATTGGGCAAGCGGGGAGAACCAACCGTTTAGAATTGCTCTACTTAGGTGGTTGTATCAATGAATGCAGAACATACTCAAGTAGGCAAGTACCTAGGAGGCAGTCTTGAATTGAACCAATCATGTTGACAACAAGTCCAGTTATGAGAAGTATTGGGAGGGACCCTGAATTTAAATTGACATTAGCTCCTTGTCTCACGCCGGGTGCATTCATTCAAGTCATCCGTTCATAAGGATTGAAATACTTCACGACCACACAACTTGTCACTTAAATAAGAATTAACTCCGATTGCATAGAACACCTATGAATTTCAGGCCCACGTAAAAGACGACCACATGAGCTGTCCCACGGACGACCACAAAAAATACTTTGGAAACCTTGAGTTGGTTGTCCTCAGCTTTGCCAGCACATAACATACGGAAAACGACAACAAAAACATGAAACATGAACGCCCTATGAACACCGTACTCAGACTTCGGATCGTAGTCATTGTCCCCATGATACTGCACTCGATATGCTGGACGAATATACATGCAAGCAATGATTACGTCGCCACCTCGGGACAGGGAAATGTTGTTTTACACAAATGTCTTCGCACCATTATGCAGAGACCATCCCTGATTGCACATACTGCTGCTGCTGCTGCTGCTGAGATTGCTGACCCAAGTCCCGGATTTGCTTCATCAAGAAGCTCTTTTCATCAATGAATTGTTCGTCGTCTATGTCTCGTGCATTAGTGGGATTTTCGCTTGAAACTATGCTATGGTTGTCTTCACCTTTTCGCTCTTCGTGAAACTTTGGCAAGAAGTCCAATAGCCTTTCTCTGTTCTTCAACAATATGTCTTGCACAGCCCTCGACTTTTTGGGATTGGCCACAAACACCTGAGATTGAGTTAGCTGCGTGAACTAACAAATTCTCGTACTTAGTCTACCTTGAATACGTGAAATGCCTCGTACTGTATGTTCTTGCTTTTATCTCGCAGTAGATTCATAGTCAACTTGAGATGATCCGGTGAGTCCACATACGCTAGCATCACGTTGTAATTTGCGCGGTCCAAAAGTATTTCGCCAAGTAACTTGATTGATTGCCGCTTTGTGACATAGTTTGATGACACGAGAAGAGTATTATACCTTGCGAAAAACTATGAATTGTTAGAATGTAATATTAACTAAATAAGATAGGTTATCGTGCAATACCTCCACGCTCCGCTCGGCTAGAAATCCGGCAACCAACTTCTTGTTTTTTGTTAAGAGCTCCTGTTCCCATTAATTCACCGCTCTTAGTAAGGACTCCTGATTTGGACACATACCCTAAAAGTGGAGAATGCATCACTTGCGATATCAAAACTTCCACCCTGGACGTAATCAAAGAAATCCCAAAACATTTCCCCGTAAAGTATGACCCTGGCCAAAGATTCATGCTTAATGCTTTCCCGTAGAATTGTACCACAATTATTGGCAACATCTGGATGGAACTTATAGTGTTCCACCAGAGTCTTAAGGGTATCAGGAGGATTCCTGCGGCTCCTATCGGGAACATCGTGGCTGAGATACTCGACGATGGGATAAATGGGCGGTGTCTGTTGTTGAGGGTAGTATGGCGGTGCCTGTGGACGGTAGCGAAGTAGGCCACTAAAGAGAGCGGTTACATCTTTTTTCGCCTGAGGTGCATTTGCGTTAATGACCATCCGGTGAGGACATGGCAATAGCCTCGTAGTACCTCAAAATCCAACCGGAAGAGGTTGTCTGCAAGTATCGGGAGAAGGTCTTTGTTGATAGCCTCGTCGGAAAGAGCTTGGACTTGCTCAGGTAAGGGTTCGGTTTCTACAAAGTTCTAACATTAACTTTCGATTAAACACAATTGGGGGAGTACAAACCGGTATTTCCCTGAAGAATAAGTTTGAGCTGATACAGTATTTTCGTGGCTTCCTCGGACGCCTGGAAAGCGTTCAGTAACATGGCATACCCCGCAGGCACATGCCTGGAAACTATACTGCCATACCCGTCGTTTTTCCAGCGGCGAGTCCAACTGTGAAATTGCTTGCTTCAAGCTCCGCACAAGCTCTTGGGGTGTCTTTTGTCGGCTTCTACCGAAGAGGAACGACATTGCTCGTGGCGACGGTGACGGCAGCGGCGGAAGGGTGATTGTAATTATGATTATGGTTGTGATCGTGGTGGTGGTGGTAATGGTTGAAAGGTCGTTGTTGGATGGAGTGGACTCGAAGCCAGCGGGAACAGCAGCAGCAACAGAGAACAACTTACTTAATGGCAGCAGCAGAAGCTGGGTGAGTGGTTGGCCATCGACAATCTGTACTCTCGAGTATTAGTAGTGTCGATAACTCGGTGCTCGATGTAGTGCTTGGCGTCCTCAGCACCCTGGATCTCCCCGTTGCTAAGTACTAGCTCTCTTCTTCCCTGTTGATAGCGACTCAAAGATTCTTTCGCAATGGCTATGAGTACTTAAAGTACATGTATGTGGCACTTAGTATGATGCTACACTACTACGTTTGTTTTGACTTGACTCTCATTCTCAACCGCTAGCTCTTATCCCGGTCTTTGAGGTGAGACGTTCTAATAATTGTGAATCTCCTCGCCTATCAATAAGCAGAGTAGGAATTGTGACATTTATATACCTGACTGTAGTCATATATGTGGGGGTCTACCTAAGTACCATAGCATTCCCCACATTTAGGCAAGTGTACTATTCTGCCGTTCCTTCGAAGATGCTTTCCAGCCCTGTGTCGCTCGGTGCCGCAACACGTCGAAACTAGTAACATCGACGGCGGTTCGACAGAACGATAGTAGATTGATCAAGGATAGCGATGGATAAATGGGATGTTCAAGGATGAGGGAGGCTTGATAGTGAAGCAAGGAAGTGTTCGTTATTCGAGAGTAAGATATTTTTTTCTGTTTTCCTTTGTCTACTTCTGCATAATAGGTAGACAAACCAACGAATAGACATTAAAAATCAAGTATAAAGATCGAACACTAAAAAGCTATCTCAAAGTTGTCCAATACAAGCTCTCTAAATTTATGAAGCTCAACCCCTCATTGTCTCTGTGATCACTGGTTGTACACCCTAAACCGAAGATATCGACCACTTCCTTCGCCGAAGGCTGGGTATTCGCGCCATTTATGAGTGCAGTGCCAATGGTGAAATGCATCCGGAACTGGCTTCAAGAGGTCCAATTCTGGTTCCTTAGCGTCTGATATTGGGTACAACTCCACCGTCACAGAACTCTAGTTACTTTCTGTCGAGAGTTAGCATAGTCAATCAATTGACTACACAAACGGGTTGCTCCTGTCTCCTGTCTCCTTGAAGAGAAGTTCAAGTCTGCCAAACACCAAACGCCCAACATCATGTTGTGTTCTGCTACCCTAGCTGCCCAGACCTAATGTTTCATAAACCCACTTCGCGATATTCTCAGTTAACGTACCAGTCCAATGTTCCTAGCTAGGGTTGTCGATGTTCTGAAACCCCGAACTCTTCATACGTACCAACTGAAGACTTCGGGGTCAATGCGGGGAGATACAGATGAGGGAAACGGGCGTCAATAGGCTCGTCTGGTGTCCTAAGCGGCCAGGCCGGACGCCAGGCTTTTTAGATATCTGGAGGTCGGTCAAGCTAAGCCGGTAGAAGCCTACGAAGGCCTACAAAGTCTGCATGAATCTTCGATATCTCCCGATCATCGTGCTGCCTAGGGCCATTGAGGCCTGGCCTGGCCGCTTAGGAATGCTGGGCTTGTCCTGGATGTTGTAAAGGTGGAGGTGGCGAGACCTAGAGGCAATATAGTCGCGCTAACAGAGAAGATGAGGGGTTCGGAGATGAGGAAACAACGCTGCTGCTCATACCCATCGTCTGTAGCTGTTGGTTGCCGGTATAAGGTATTGAGTGTTATCAATTAAATTAGGGAAGGCTAAGAGCTATTCCCGGCCCGGGGAAAGCAGGAGTCATTGACGTACTCTAGCTGCAGACCTCGTAGGGAAGCTGTGGCTAAGGTTTAGCGCAAAGCTTAGATTAGATTAGATTAGACAGATCCGAAGGCACTAGCGGCGATTCTCGGCGCCGAGGCACTAATTTAGTCGCTGTCCTGAAGCGAGATGAGGGTCTGGACAGCCAAAACACCTAACCCTTGAGAGTTTCTAAGTGCCAGCCGAATCAATCTATGGAACCTAGGATTGCCCAATGTGGGGTTAGGTGTCCGGATATCACTGACTACATGAACCCATACCAAATGACCCTTGAGGAGGCTGGAATCTGACATCTGAAATCGGGTTCCACAGATCTGTCTGAACCCTACATGTATCTTCTGCCGACGGAGCGCTTTGGCTGCAGTGCCTCAATTTTCTGTTTAGTTCCTCCCGTCCCGTCCCATCCCAATCAATCCATCTCCCGTTAGGCATCCCAACCTTTGTTACCATCGATCAAGTCTAGCGTTCTGGCTTCAATCTTCAACTTCATCTTATCGCGTTACGCCTTCCTACGTTCAGCTCGCCCGCAATCTGAATCGCCTTAACAGTTGCATTCGTTATTCGTCTGTTCTGAGGCTCTAAAACTTTTGGGGGTGGCCTCTTAGGGGCCTCCTCCTTCTACCTCCATCCTCCCACTTCCTACACCGCCGCCTCTGCCGTCGTGAGCTGCTCGCTACCCAATGTTGGACGAAACACCATCATCAGCATCGAGGGGTGCAGCACTATGTCAGAGCCCTCGAAGGCGGGGCAGAGGACTGGGAACACCGGTAGCAACTCCTGCCATCACTCCACAGGCGAGTCCAGAACGAAGAAGACAGGGTGATGCACATCCACAACGTGAATACGGATGGCCAAGGGCAAAGGGCACTCCCGCGATGATAAGTGTGTCGGGCAGTCAATATCGAGCGGATCGGGGACATCAGTTCACTGTCGGGAATGTCAGTAATGGGCTAATATATCTGAGGTACGATTTACCCAACATAAATCGAGGAACGCACCATATTACAGATTGTTTGGCCACTCAGAGAGTCTTTGATACGGCATCGAGACGCGATTTCTGACGTAACGCTTCCCTTAGGCCCGTAATAAGACCTGCACACGAACTCCAGCAGCAGCAGCAGCAGCAACAAAACTATGTCCTGTTACCTTCAACGCCACCGAATTCCGCCGCAGAAGCTGAAGAGAGGCGTCGGGAGAGGACAATGGCTGAGTTATCGCAAAATTGTGATGGCACGCATCAGGCATCCCCGCCAAGGACTCCCACAACGCGGAATCCTGCAATTGAACGCAGCAAAGAGAATATTCCCTACATAAAATCATCTCCTCCGGTACCACGGTCACGTCACCAACGGTCACGTTCATACAGCACTGTGGATGACCATTTCGGTTCAGCTGGAGGTTCCGTTCGTACAAACCTTCAAGTACGAATAGACCAGTGCGATGGGCCGGCAACAGAGGGTACACGGCCGCGTACTGCGGGACACCAGAAATCCTTTCAGTCTTTAGACGTACAAATACCACACTATAACCTTGGTTCTCCCCGGTTTTCACCAAATGGAACGCCTTTTCTTTATGGTTCTTCTAGCCTTCATCTTCCATCTACCACTGCAGAGCTGGGGTCATCTCATACATCCCAAATGATAGATGGACGCTGGCTTTGGCCGAGTGCTGACCCGAGAGCCCTTTCGCCTTCCCTTATTAACCGTGAAATAAATACTTCAATCTCATCAACAATTGATCCACAAGGTCCCTTTCGGATGGGATCGCCACCACCGATGCCCCAAGGATTGGCACCTTCTCCGTTGGCACCCTCAGATACAATTTCATCCATACCACTCATTTCATCACCGCCTATCCCTTCGGCACCAGGTCCCGTCCACATAAGTCCAGATATATATGATAAACTCTCGTTTCCGCCAGATTCTGAGAATCCATCAATCATAAGATACGATTCAAATTCTCAGGGAATCGCCGCTGCTATCCCTGCAAGAATCATAGCACAAATCACTTCCGCCACGTTCGTTGATTACCACCTTCTATCGGATTTCTTCCTTACATACCGTCTGTTTATGAATGCTCGGGATTTAGCTGCCCACTTGATAGCGCGTTTGCGATGGGCAATTGACAGAGGTGATGATACGGGGATGGTGGTCCGCGTGCGTACTTTTGTGGCAATCAGGCATTGGCTTTTGAATTATTTTGCGGACGATTTTGTTCCATCTCTACTGTTCCGACAGGAGTTTGTGAAAACAATGAACCATCTTACACATGCTGTTCGAGCGAACGGAAATGCTTCTGATCTGAAAATCATTGGCGAACTAAAGAAGTGTTGGAGAAGAACTTGTGCGCTTTATTGGGATAGCTCGGAAAACACCGAAGCGGGCGTTGATGAGGATATAACACCAGGAGGACCACCAGGCACCAGAGATGAGACACTCTCGCGACCACAATCGGCAATGCTGAGGATACCGCAGCTCGCAACGCCACCTCCTAGGCTGGACATCGCTGATCACAGTTCTGGCACGGAGTCGTTCATTCGAGATGTCGTTCAACCCCGTGGGATAGCCATGTTTGAAAAGAATGAAGGTAATCTATCTAAGGAAAGAAATAGTGCGCCGCTGCGGTCTCAGCTTCGTTCCACAGTTTACTCAAAGTCGAGTGCTTCAATGCAGACTGAAACGGCTTCTGACGACAACTTGGAGAGGAAGAAACCATCTTCATCGCACGGTCCCTCACCTACTAAGAAACTCCGGAGTGGACCTCATAAGCGTTCTGGTTCGTTCTCAGACGCCCTTCGAGATAATCGTTATCCTCTTCCGCTACCAAATTCCATCGTGAAGTCAACGCAGCTCCTGATGGCACTTCCTTACGCTGGATCACTCGTCAGAGGGAATTTATTCCCACCTACCCCTGCATTTGTGGAGGTTATTGCTCCATCGACTCCGGTCAACGAGCCTTCAAGCTTTAGCTTCGGCACGCAGATTAATCCATCTAGCAGCAGTGCAATTTTGAGACCCTCTGAGAAGCATTTGACTGTCCCCAACAAAGCGACCGGTCCAGGAATGAAGAGATTGTTCGGGAGTTTTCGCAAAGCTTTAGGTGTTCGGTCTACCGCCTATTCTTCAACCTCTAAACATGAGAAATCTGCTGCTGGTGAATCTGTTCCGGTGGCACGGACTTCGTCCACACGTTCGAATATAAGCTCGATAGAAGCTATGGCAGCAAATGCATCTAAGTTTGGGATGAGGATGTCAGGGGACGGGAAGGTGGCAAGGATTGATCTCTTGGGAGCTGGGGCTGTGGATGCTTTTCAACGAGCTATGATGGAAGAAATTACGTACACGGACCAGGAACGGCATGACGATAGTGCTGCAATGACATCGGGGGATGATATATCACGAGATGGAGGAATGCAAGGAGTGGACACGGTGGATGGAGCCTGTGATGGAACAGACGTGGCCGAACTGGGGAGTACCATGCATGAAGTTATAGATCATCGTAGCGAAGCGAGACAGTCAATAAGGGTTGACTCCAAGACAAAAGAAGGCTTTTTGGATTCTCCGTCAACATCTAACTCTTCTCCAGCTGGTGATCCGGAAAGTCTGTTTGGTGGGACATCGTTTCTGGCCGACGAATCTTCACCAAGTGATTCAAGCTGCGATTCCCTGGTCGCGGGAAGCAAGGTCAGAACACCTTCTCCAACTCCGGCATTTGAAGGACGATCTGTATGTGTGCGTCGCAGCAAATCCTTCTCTTTTGGACGATCGTCCTCTCGCTTCAACCGGACAATGGTGAATACTGATGGGCCTTCCTCATCTGTCGCCTGCCCAACTGGCATGGATGTTCGGTCACTGCATTCCGCACGGTCGTTTTCATTTAATCGTGCCAACTCCATGTTGAGTCAGTTTGGCTCGGTAATGGATAACATTTCGGAATTCAGCGAGTTTGGATCGTTTTCACGAATAATAGAAGACCAGGCTACTCCCCGAGCCCTATTGCGGCGTCGTCCCGGAGGAAACTTAAGAGCGGTTGCTACCATTGGTGAACTTGAACAGCCTCGGCCAATGTCTACAGGGTCCATAAATACAGGCACGCTCTCCCTAGAAGATACACGCATTCCAGAGCTTCAAATGCGGCCTCGTCAAAGAACAATATCACCTGACGAGCGATCTTCCCAAGCCTCGGGCCCACATCCCATAGCTACTAGAATCGTCTCCCTTGGTGCGATGGGAAGGGGTGGTGGCGGGCTTCTTAGCCACCCACCTCCCATACCGGAGCTTCCGCCAGACTCATTAGATCCTGAGACACCTTCCGGGGGTGGCAAAGTTTCATTTGAGGCTGGAGTACAAATGCTGCGAGAATTACCGGACGATGATGGCGATGATGGCGGGATTGAGGTCGCATTGGCAAAGTTAGAAGGAACGTATCAGAGGAAGAAGAGTGGAGAATATACTCCAGTATTCGACTTCCGGCGAAGCATAGCAACGTCGGAAAGCAGAGATTTAGGTTCTTCTGTGGTTGTAGTCAGTGAGTATCACGATGAATTGAGTGGATACGATGGCATCCAGGATGAGGATGGAGAAGGTACGCAAGAGCAGCAAAGAAGGTTGAAGAGAAGGCATAAACAAGTTCTGGATCAAGTGCCCTTACAAACTCCACCGATATTGGATAGCAACTCGTCCGATCGGCAAGACGACAAAGACGAGAAAGAGGGACTTGTAGGGGACCATTCTGAAGATTCAATATCGATTTTGGAGAGAGGGAATTCCATTAGTGTGTCTCAAGGAGGGAGTTTCGGTGGGACAATTAAGTCTGTTCCTTATCCTAGCAAGGCTGGGAGTGCTATTGCATCCGACCCGGCCATGGTAGGAACCTCAACAGAATGCGATGTAGATTCCAGCCGGTTGGATTCGAAGCTAGAAATGCACTTGGAACATACCAATATGCAGGAGCAGGACGATAACACGAGCGAGATGTCGTCTGATTTATCGTTCGAAATGATTCAACAGACAGCTGAAGAGAGAACTGCCACATTTCCTCCAATTATGCCAGGCACAATCATATCTGAGCTTGGAATACCATCACACCCACTTCGGCACCCACCATCTCCACCTTTAACGTTGGAACAGGCTCTTTCATTGCCTAATAGTTCTTTAGACGATCCTCCACGAACTCCAAGAAATCCATCTATCTCGGGAAAAGACGGTTTGTCTTCTCAAAGCCGTAGTACTCGGACAATCCGAGCGGACACACCAAGGCGCAGCCGGGAAAGCCAAATCTTTCAGCCAACAGCTATACACCTACCGTTTATCCTAGCATACGATTCAGAGCTATTAGCCAAGCAGTTCACTTTGATCGAGAAAGATGCATTACTCGAAGTCGATTGGAAGGAGCTGGTTGATCTGAACTGGAGCCAGGCTGATGCAGATGTTAAAGATTGGGTAGAACTTTTGAATTCAAGGGATATTAAAGGCGTGGAAGTAGTGGTTGCGCGGTTTAACCTGGTATATTTGTGCCTGAGACTTTTGAGATCCAAGCTAACCTTCAACAGATGTGTAGATGGGCGCGTTCCGAGATTGTCATGACGAAGTCTGCGGACGAACGAGCCAGAGCTATAGTAAAGCTGATACACATTGCAGCACATGCCCGACAGATGCATAACTATGCGACCATGTACCAAATTACGATTGCCCTTCTCACGGCTGATATCGCAAGACTTCGAAAGACGTGGGAACTGGTCAGTTCAGCAGAAATGGGAACCTTTAAAGAGCTAGAAGCACTCGTTCAACCCGTCAGGAACTTCCACAATCTTCGAACTGAGATGGAAAAGGTTACTGGGGAATCAGGGTGTATTCCATTCGTTGGTATGTTTCGTTACATATTCTCTCCAACAACATCCACCTACTAATACCATCCTGAAGGCCTTTTCACGCACGATCTTATCCTCAACGCACAGAGACCGCCTTGGATTCACTTTGCGCAACCTGATATGCCGCCATTAGTGAATTTCGAGAGACATCGTATGACGGCTGCAATTGTCAAACGACTTCTCCGATTGATTGAGGCCAGTCACAAGTACTCCTTCGTAGCGGTTGACGGTGTTTGTGAAAGATGCCTATGGATATCAGCGCTCAACGATGACGAGATCCGTGCTTTGAGTAAGGGGATTGAGTGATGATACCTATTTAAGGCGTTTAATATTGGTTTTGGTTTGAACTTTTCTTGCATGAGCGACGAATATTTTTGGTTTACTTATGCGTTTAGGATAATTTTGTTTTTAGAGGAACCTGCGCTCGCGCGCCTGTTATTGGGAGGAATAGTCAGTGTCTTTTTTGATCCATGTTGTTTAGCGACGGCGTTACCGGTCCCCCTATTTTGATTTCTTTATGCTCTTTCTTTTTATCTCCTCTTTACTCACTTAAGTAGTAACCCCCAGTTTTGATACTGTGTTAACGAATCATCCAAATGAGTTATATACTCCACCCTTATTTTATAGTATTGGCTTCTTGTTTGTTCTTTTGCTTTAGGTTGGCTGGGATTATATGGGTTCCGGGAGACGCTGTATGATATCGCTAGCTGTTTCTTGTAATTTGGGGCCGGGGTTGCATTGGTTATTCTGGTGTGTGGTAGTGGCGGGATGCGGTATGGCTATTTTGTCTATACATACACATGGCCGAGATAATGGGGAAGTTGGGAGTTTGAATCAATGCATCATGGCACAACAACTCGGAAGTCAGCCACGTTGACAATTGTGTCCTTATATGTACTCCAGACACCGTGCACCGCAGATCTCCAAATCTTTTCCTTATATCGCTAAGTTCTCCCTTGGCTACGATGGGCACCTGTAATCTTTACCCCTTCCTTCTCCTGCTTATATCCCTCATTCCAATAGCTCCACCGAAAATCTACCTTCTCTACCAACCCCTCCCCAGCACCTCCCTTCAGAAAGTTTTTCTCAATAACCACCCTAGCCACAGCTTCGGTCATATAATCTCCGACTACAACTCCCATCGGCTTCCCTCTCCCATCGTCCCAGTCCCACATCATCCACTTGTATAGCTTTGCATAAACGTGGTTGCTCACGGTACGCGGGCCCCAAAGTACCCCGGAGGCTGAGAGGTGGTTTATTGCAAGCGGTGGTGGAAGGGGTAGCGTTGTTGGATCAACGATGATGGTGTTGGTAGTGATAGTGGTAGTGGTAGGCTTGGGGTTGATAGAATGGCGCATCTTTTGCACCACATTATAAAAGAAGGCAAGAATCAGTTTAACTTTCTGCATGACTTGTTTTAGCCCACTAACTGCCCAAGAATCTTGCAGCGAGATCATGGTGCGGTCGTTCCAGTTAATTCCAAACCTGCATCACCTCCCGTCAGAGAGCATGTTGGAGACAGAAATCGGTGCGTGAGAGAGGGAGGGGAACTTACACCAGCTCGGGACTCGGGAAGTCCTGCAGCACCACTATTTTCCCCCGAGAATCACCGAGCATGGGGATTCCCTTTCCCCGATAAACACGATTCGAGAAGAAACCACGCGTGGACGGATTTTCGTTTCTATACCATTCCATCGTCTCGGCGAACGTGCGCGTATTCCCATTTTCTCCCTTGTTCCCGCCTCCCTTCCCTGCAAAGTAGCAGTTGTTGCACATAATCCGCACAATTACCGTCTCATCTTTCCCATCTCCTTTCAGGAAATCTTCAATGATGGAGATCACCTCGGGAAGGTCAAAGTGGAGGTATACCTTCCCGTGATGCAACGTGAAGCGGTCATTATGGTGTTGAAGACGGAGATCGAGGTAGCGGATACCCTTGCGGAGTTGGGTTGAAAGGTCGTTGTGCTGCGTTTGTGTTGTGGGTGGAAGTCTGCGGCCGCTTTTGAGGTACGCCATTGTATCGTGAGTTCCTGGAATGGAGAGAGAGGATATGGATATACCCGGAGGAAGGAGGGAGACCCATGTGGAGAGGTTGATTGGCGTCGCGCCGGGTGGTGCTGGGGGCTTGAGGAGGTAGTAGGGAGCGGGTAGAGCTGTGGTAAAAGGAAGAAGCAGCCAGGCGAATCGGTGGGATTTCATGTCAAAGCAACTACTGTTGTTGTTGTTGTTGTTTATTCATATTGTATAAGCAACTACTGTTGGAGATAGCGGTCGTTTTGCGGAAAGAAAGTGGCACTCATCAAACATGTCTTTGTATTGTGTGGAAAGTGGAGAATTGACACGGTGAAGCTCAACGGACGCAAATTCCAAACAAGACCGGATTCCAGTTCGAATTAGAGGCCATCGCTACGCTTATTTGTTGATAGCTACTGATTCCATATCATGAAGTTATACCTAGATGGCGCAAGTGACACACTCCGTCGATACTCACAGCAGCCAATTGCTGTTGGTGGTTCATGACATGCTCGTCAAAACGTTGGAACCTCGATATCATGGGTCATCCGGCACCCCAAAACCTTCCTTTCCTAATTCCACCAAAAGCTAACACTAAAACTGACCTCCAAGCTCCTGACATAATGCCACCACCCGGCAGGGATAAACAGCACCTCTCCTTCCCTTAGCACAGTCTCCACATACTTTGCCTTCTTCCACACCCTTCGCTCCTCCTCACTCAATCCCTCTCCTCCTCCTTCCTCTTCAACCTCAACCCTACTCGTGTTCCCCATGTCCACTCCCGCCTCCTCTATGCCCCGTGGAAACACCCGCTCGGTCTCTTCCGGCGCATAAAGACGGATGTACTTGCTTCCCACCACCTGGGCAAGTACATTTGCATATGGGTCTGTATGCAGCGGACTTACGGTGCCCCTTGGTCCTAACCAAGCGTTTATCATTGGTTCCTCTAGAGGCGGGGTGGAGGCAACGTTAGGCGGATGCGGTGGTGGGGCGGAGTAACAATAATCCGGGATTGTGATGTCTTTACGCAGAGCCGGAATTTGGGAGAAAAGGTTGTGTTGCGCAAGGTATCCAGTTTCCCCCCCGGAACCAGACATGTAGGTGCAGAGAAATTCGCTGAAGGAGATGATCTTTTGTCCCCACGAGGGATCGGTATAAGTGCGACCTACTTCAACGGGGACAAGCCGTTTCCCACGGTTGGTGAGGGAGAGGAGGTAAGCTGGGGAGGACCAAGGTCGGGTTGAGAGCGCAGGCCAGTGAGAGAGCGTATCAGTGATGACAATAGGTGTGTTGGCTGTGTCGAGACGGCGCTGAAATTCCCCGAGCGAAAGATTGTTGTGACGCGGTATTGGGTATTGTATTTCTACTGGGGGTGCTACTGTAGTATCAAATCTCACTTCTTCCATCTTTTGCCGCTTTGCTGGGGGCGGAGGTGAGAATGCGGCGTTGAGTTCGTCTAATAGCTTCTCAACTATCTCTCTTCTGCCTTTTCCTGGTGCACCCGCCATAATCAATGCCATGTCGAGAGTATGAACAATGAGTTCATCATTTCCATTGTCCTCTTCAAATTGCTGGATCATAATCGCCGCCTTAACAATTGACGCATCCGTGAACAAGCGCCGCCAACACAGAGGAACGTCCTTATAGGGATACGCATGCAGCTTCTGGCGCGCAAGGCGTAGGAGATCATCGGTGCGCTTCTTCTCTAGCCCTCCTGCATCCATGCACTCCACAGTTACAGCCAGTTTCTTCAGGAGTTGGAGAACTCCTGCCCCACACTGAGTGAGATCACCTGGAAAGATGTATTAGCAGAGGTTCATTGGATAGGGATTTGGACAGAACCACCATGGTCGGACAGCACTAGCGATGCGGCGTTGAGGGCTGTGGTGGAGAGTGATGTGGACATTCAATTGGTGATAGATTTGCGCGATATATGCAGGACGTGAGTCGTTGCTGTTGTCGAAACTTGAAGCTTCCATGTAGACATGCAACCTCTCCAATCATTCTGCAATGATATGAACGGGGATACCTACTTGGGTTATATGGAAATACCTATTTTCGTCAGCCCTGGAGTAACGAGAACAAGAATGCATGGACTAAATGCTATTTATCATCCTCCTTCAATCAAGAAGCTCAAAGATCCCGCTAACAATTCAACCCCCAACCCTACTCCAGAGCTCCGCCTGGAGCTCCCTGCTGAAATCCCCGTCCCGTCCACTCAAGATCCCCGCACAACTTAGAGCTGACAATTGCCAACCCAATCATCTCGAGTCTGCCTGCATATTCTGCATCCCCTACTGCACCATTTTCGGACGTACTCCAACCGCAAGGCGGCCAGATATTGTAGGCTCGGATTTTTTTCGTTGGTTGCAGAACTGCTAGATAGGTAGCAATACCCCTTGTATTTATCTCACCTCTGTCCCAGAAGCTCCCTCGACAGATTCAGGATTTTATTTACCACCTACCTGCCAACCTGTATCTATTCTCCAGTTTCTCAATAAGCGGGGGCCCCAATCCCTTTCTCCTCGTTTTTCTTCTCGATAATTACTTCCCTCATCCAACGGAGTGACGCTCTTCAATCACCGGAAACGTTCCTCAACGACAGGTCATAACTATGCCACCTTCCTCCCACTACTACCGTCACCACAGAAGCTCCTATTCCTCTCCAGCACCATCGATCTACGCCTCTCCCGTAACATCTTCACCATACACTCCACGAACATCTTACACACCGCAACCCAGTATTGACGACCTGGACAATCCCGATGTGATCAGTCGGGCACCAAACTGCAGCGTCTGTGATGCTCCAGCAAAGAATCAATGCGGATGCGAGTTAACGTCACTCATTGTTGCGGTTGAGGACTCAGAGCAAAAGATAATGGGGGGCGTTTGGGACGACATTCGGTATGCCTTTCCAATCTTTCCGAATTTTAAGGAATTCAGGATATGATGCCTTAATCCCGTCCCTTGTATCCTCACCGCATGTTGCACCCTACCCACCCCATTAGACCAAGGTGGGACGAGATTTTGTTTTAGGCTGGCTGTCGTCCGGCAAGCTAGTCAGCTTTACTGGTTGTACGACACACAGCCCCGTTGTGAATCACGGCGAGTACCATAGCATGATGGCATCTTCCCCCGAACCCACTCGCCTCATTGGCGCTTATCATTTTCTATCCATCAAATCTTGCTCTCCCCCTCCCACACCTCTCCTATCATCGTCCTCCTTCCTTCTAACACTCCCAGACGCTGGGTAACATCCCGTGCGCAAACTTCAATCCACACGCAATTCCACACGCTCTCCTCCCGCCGTCGGGCCGCCTTCTCATCCTACATCTCTACACATCGGCAGATGCTGAGTACATACGACCTCGATGAGCTGCATCATAAACTACAACGCGATATCGATTCGGACTGGAGGACCTGTGTGCAGCAATATCCCGAGGTGCTGGACCATTATTATAGTGTGATTGAAGCAGCCGTGAGAAGTGGGCGCGGTGTGGAGGGTGTTATCTATGAGGAAGGACCTAGTTCAGCGCCTTTACGGAATGGGGAGAGCGTGCGGTATAGCTCACAGGAGAGAGTGAGGTATTCTTCCCCGCGAGCTAGGGAGAGTGAGAGGCCGAGTTATCGTAGGGGCAGTGGAGGAAGGGTGAGGGTTGTTTATGAGTAGATGAAATATATAGAGTAAAGTGAGTCGTGACAAAGGCCAGAAGAGGAGATTTTGGCCCGGTTTTCCAGTCCCTTGGCACTGTTTTCTGACCCTCGTCATTTTCACCATTCCGTGTCAGCAGGCTGCACCCTGGGCTCGTGGAATGATTGGTGTATCAAAATTTCCTTGGGAGCTCGAGTGGGTTCATGTGTGGGGGTGCTTATATTTTTACAACCTATATTCATGCGCTTCAGTTTCTCTGGTCTCAACGAGGGCTCATGGGTGCATAGGAATCTGCTGTGTAATTTCTCGTGGGCCCAGAATGGCTCAGAATGGGGCGCGTAGTGAGGCTTCATAATGGAAAGAACTTGTGTGGGCTCCAAATAGCTTTGAGTGGGCTCGCTGCAGGCGCTACAAATACGAGTTGATCGCTCCACCTCGTTCACAGCAAGTACATGGAAATACAATAGCTTCTCGAATGGTAAGTCCTATTGTCGGCTATGCATGTGGTGATGCTAATGGATCTAGACGACATATCCTGAGGAAACCTTCGAAGAGATAACCATTAGTTTGGGCTTCTCTCTAGAGGGGCGCGGCTACCATCCGTCTAGTAAGGACACTATGGAAGAGACGACCTGGGAAGCAGCCGCCGTCCATCTCGAGGAATCAGAATCTAGAAACTCGGGGAGGGTGCGAAAATCCACAATCTACGGCAACGATGTGCACGCGATGACGGAAGTTATTTGTCCGTCCATAACGACCATGCTTCAGCAATGACAAGAAAGACAAGAAATACTGGCGTGCGACATCTCTGCAGCCGATCTAGAGGTACAGAAGCATAGCAGGTGGGCGACGGCGGAAGAAGAGCTCATCACAGGAATCGTGGACGTTGAGGCCGCTTTAGATCCGTGGAAATGAGGTGGACTTTCAGTGGCGACAAACGAGAAATCCTTGCCTTATACCAGCTGCTACAGTGGTTCGAAAGCAAACAGGACAAAATCGTGACAACTCCTAACAGTTGCGAGAGCGGAGAATTTACTAGCTGGCCGAGATGTGTCCTCTTTGAAGTTCTTATACACAGGTAAGAGATAGTCAGTAGTCAGCAAAACGGGGTATTATATAATTATGGAGAATTTTGATAAAAAGGGTTGATCCTTTCCTGGCGTTCGGTTGTTGAGTGGCTGTTGATGTTTATATTTTTGTTGTAAACTTAGAGAGAATGACTTGCGAGCTTGTACAAGGCCGTACTATCACGAGCGTCCAGGCTGCTTTGTAGGTATTGAAAAGATGAATTGAGGCTCTCGGCGACGCCGCTGGCGAAATCAAATTACTCGCAAGTGTGGGTGCAGTGCAAAAAAAGCTCATCCTAACGAAAACGAACCCATTTTAAGGTGCTTAGCCCGTTAATCGGGCCTCTGTGCCCATTATTTGAGTATTTTTTTGTCATGAATTTCTCGGACGTGTCAGCTTGCACCACAATCCGTGCTGCTGGTGAGCAGCGCTTTTGCAAGGTCGTGTGATGTTGAAATTGAAAGCACAAGATGAAAGCTAAACCGTGAGATGGTAGGTGAAGTTCCTAGGTATAAAACTTTGAGGTACCATGCACTCATAAGAAACGGTCCCGTATTCATGAATAATCAGTCAGAACCTCGCATAGCACCGCGAGAGACTAGGTAGGAATACACATTCCCTACCTCACCCACCACCGTCATCTAGAAACCCATGTATAAGAAGTTGTAGAAAAACACAAGGATATACCCCACGATCGGCCAACAAAATACGTGGAGGCCATCAGGACACCAACCGGAATGCTGTAATGGGGGTTTTAATATCGGAAGCATGATATATTTTAACCATAGTATGGGAGCAATCGAAGACAATATGGTACAGCTTCTCATAGCCTTTTTCTAAAGGCGGATTAGCAAGGACCGATCATGTACAAGAAAGTGTATGTGATAGTTACTATCATGGGCCTTTTCTAGCTTGGTAGTTCGGATATCTAGCATTATGTACTGCTTGCACCAATTTCTATAGGCTCCACCAGCCCTGAATCTCACCACGTGGCCTTTCAGTTTTCCCCCCCTCAAACATATATTCAATACCCTAATCAACTCCCATAATCTGGAGGTCTACTGAATGGGAATCCAAGTCTTTCCCGAATTCTGGAGTTGCATATATAAGTTGAAATTGTATTTTGAACCGATCTGTTCGCAATGTTGAGAGGTAGTGTATCCGTCTCGAACGATCATTTCCAGTACATTGTTCAGAATGACATCTCGATTCGTATATAGGGCTCGGCCAAACTGGGACTCTGCTATATCTTCTGCCAATTTACGGGGATCTGCGAATATCTTTCTACGGTCATCTTCATAGGAGATATGAGAATTCCTGCGTAATTCGTCTCGGAATCCCTGTGTACTATTAGCTTCTATCAGAGGCGATCATGCTTATCAGGAACATAGAACATACCTTATATAACTCATCAGTGAGCCATGACAAAGCGCCGCAGTAGCCGTCTGTGATGATATGTAGATACTCCATCAATTCTTTTTCGACAACCACTTTAACTGGTGAAAGCGAGGCAAGCTTTCTCTTTATCAAGTCCATAGCCTCATCTTCAGCCATGAAGAGTCCAAAACGTGGCCCTCCTAAAGGATACAATCAATCCACTGTTGAGGCGTCAAAACCAGAGGTGTTCAAGTATTGGTAGGTTTGACAGGCATTCTCCCGGAAGACCCGAAAGAAGCGAACATTATGACAATTGGACCCACTCCAGGAGCAAGCGACTTCAAGAAGTCAGACCAGAGCTGGTTATCCCAGTACGAGTCTTGAGATTTATCAAACAAGATCACGACCTTAGTAGCATGGTTCGCAAGGACGGAATACCGTATACCTGTTATCGACTGGAGTTGGCGAGTATACTCACCGGATTCCACAACACCGTTTTGGTCCCACGAAGTAATGTGGAACACTTTGTAACTGGGGTCATTGATGTGGATATGGTTCGCCAATATCACTGGTAACATCGTCTTGCCGCTAGCGGGGGAGCCACGGACATGAAGGAGCCGACGTTCTTTTGCGGTATTCCACAGCTCTCTGGCCATTTCTTCGCGTGGACAAAAGGCGGCTAGTGAAATGTCAGAAGAAATACAAAAAGCATCAGAGAAGCAGGTTAAATATACCCGGCAGACCAACTGATCCATCCCACTTGGCGTCCATTGTGCGGAGTCGTTTGGGTCAAGCGTTGAAGGGGAGTTCGCGATGGACTTTGCCTCGGTTTGTGCGTCAGTTTGTGTATCGGTTTGCGTATAGGATGGTAGAGGAGAGGGAGAGGGAGAGGGAGGAGAAAAACAATAGGCAGCTGAATCAGGCCTTCCTCCTCCTCCTCGCAAGTATTTGGTAATGTAGTGTTGCATCGTAGGCAACAGGCAAGCTTGGGAAGTACTGATCCTTGTAGGTATGGGAGACTTTCCTTTGGCTAAAGTCGAGAGCTGTCGTTTGAATTCCGAGATATAAGCTTTTTGACATGTTTCGTGCCCGGTGGCACCAGGCAGGGCTCCCACGCGCTAGCTCGCAAGCTCACGTACCGAGCTTGCGAGGTCACGTGAGAGTCCCAGACTAGGGGATGATGAGTCGTAGCGGTTGGGCTCGAGGCTACTTATTATATACAAGCATCCAGGGAGTGGCGAACTACTCCGATGAAGAACATAATATTTAGGTGCTAGTAATGATAGGTGATAGTAGTTGGTGGGGGAGGGAGTAACGAGTGATATTTGAGTAACAGCACCTTTCCTCTTTGCGCAATGTCAACCAAACATCTTCAGCTGACAATCCTTACCACAAGTAAAGTGTGTTCAATTCATGCCAACCATCAACAACGGCGAAAGCTCAAGCAGGAGGTACAGAACTAAAGAGGAGACCCAAGGAACGGAAAAGGAGGAGAAGGGTGGAGGAACAAACTTCGCAATGGCACAGAAAAAAAGCCTAAAACGCCATTGTCCCGCCACCTCCACGCTAGACATCCAATCCAATCACCAACCATCATCCTATCCTCCGTCGCTCAAATCGTAGGTAGTACATAGCATCACAACCCTCCTCCATATCATGCCTCCAAGCTGTCCCTCACACACCTCCGCACCTTCTTCTTAAACGCGGCTGGATCCTCTCTCCACATCTTTGCAGCCTCAAGATTCGCAGGGCTCTCATCGTTCGGCGAACTCAGCATCGAAATCACCGATATCAGGATCGTCTCGGGCGTGTGAACGGGTAGCCAGCGTTCCGCAGCGGATTCATAGCCATATCTATATCCCCCTCCGTATCAGTAATGATTCCTCAATGGGAGAATATAGTGTGTAATACTCGTCTTCTCGAGGTGGGTGCAGAATCGATATGCAAACGTTTCCATCGGGGTAAACTACATAGTTTCAGTCTCCAGAGCACAGCAAGGAGGAGCAGGAAATTTACTATTCGGATGCCATATCGGCGTTTCAAATCGCATTTTTGGTGGAGAGTGTGGATAATCGGTGGGGAAGCTCAAACGAGCTCTAAAAAAGCCGCCTGTAACGTCCCCCGCGTCAACATCTCTCCTCTCACCAAAGTAGACAACAAACCTCCATAAAATTTGCAATCATCTGAAATCATAAGCATAACCTCCCACTCGTAAATATTGTCGTCCACCAGCCCTGCCGAAATATTCGACATATCCTTGTCGCTCTGCATCCCCTTTAGCTGTCGTTGCAGCAGGTTGCCGGATGGTAGAGGTGCGGTCGACATGGTTTTGGTTGGTTGGATATGATGTTGTGTATGTAAAGGAATGTTTGTTTGTATTTACAAGCGGATGCTGCGTGTACTGCAAAAATGTGGTCGAAATCTTTGTTGAGTCTTGAGAAGTTCCGAGGAATGAAGTCAAAGAGGGGAGCGCTTGGCGGGACTTATCATAGCGTCTGTCTCGCATCATGGTTACTCACTCAGGCGGTAAACACCGACTCGAATCACAGGCAATCACTGGATATCTTATAATCATTAACGACGCGCAGCTTGAGGAGTTTACTGTCAGGCGCCAAAAAATACACCATGCGATACTATTTCATATATCAAGCAAACGCCAAATATCACGGACTGAATCGCCTCTGCAGCCGACTAGAACCCCATTTCATCCATCAACAGGTTCGAAGGCAAAAGATATAAGCACAAGAACTGAAGAAAAGGACCACAAATAAAGCACCATTTATCCCTAGTAAACAAACAATGAAAGAATAAAAGAATAAAGGAGAAAACGCAACCTCCCAAATAAAATAACGCCGCGGCGAGTCGTCGATTTATACCGTTTTTGGCGAACACAAAAGGGTAAATAAGTGCCGCAGTGTGTAGGTATCATTTTACTCTCCACAACCGCTCTCGTAAAGGTCATAAAAGCCAATCATCGAACAAAGGAGCTATCGATGGGCCTAGACTAGTCCATCGTAGAGGGAGAGCGCTGATACTATTGTGGCATCCTTCTGGCTTCCCTCACGGAACTCGTCAAGTGTCAAACTGCCATTCTATACGGGGTCAGCCCCCGCTTGTAATTAACCAAAGACACAAAGTTTTGTCGCTCACCTCGTCCTTGTCCATCATGCCAAAGATCTTGGCGACCCTCTTCTGTGGTGTGTCTTCATCTTCAGGAAGCTTGACCATAGATCCCACCTAATCCATCATCAGCAGCTAATTCCAAACATATCACAAGCCGCAAGAGCATACCATCTTGTAGATAGCTTCAACAATTTGCAGCATCTCGTCATAGCTGATCTCTCCATCACCATCGATATCGTAGAGCTGGAAAGCCCAGTTGAGCTTGTCTTCCAATGTACCACGAGACGTAACGCTCAAGGCAACAATGAATTCCTTAAAATCAATTGAACCCGAACGGTCAGCATCAAAGACATTAAACACATAATCCGCAAACGTCGTTGGGTCGCCGAATGGAAAGAATTGCTTGTAGATTTTCTGGAACTCGGATTTGTTCAGAGAGCCGGAGGGACAGTCCTTTAGGAAGCCTATTTCGATTAAAAGATACAAAGTTTTAGCACATGTCCACATATCGCAATGCCTAGAGTGGGAGAAACACAGCGTTGAACGAACCTTTGTACCATTGTTGCAGTTCCTTGCGCTCAAACAGAGTCGCCTGTTGAAGCTCCGTCAGTTGTTCCTGGGTGAGTTTCGATTGACTACAGTATTTCAAAATCAGTACAGCACGGAACCGAAATAGCCGGCCACACGACAGCACATGCAGTTGTGACGCAGCGTGACAGAACACTCACGTCTTGCCCATCTTCGCTTATCTGCTATAACTGTTCCTTGTCGTTTAGGAGTAGGCGGCAGTGGTGGCGGTTATTGTGATGAGGTGGCAATGGGTTCTTTCGGCGTGGTCTTTGGTGAGGTGGTGAGGTGGTTGGCGCAATCAGCGGAAAGGACGAGGTCCGTGGAGAGGGCGCCCGCTAATAGTTGATAGGAAGGTTGATGCTATGTATATGTTGACAGGTAAGGCGGAAGGTTATTTCAGATGGATACCAGCGGATTTTTGGATTTCGTAATTTTTGTACTTGACAGATGGATAGTAGAAAGAGGGGAGGAAGGATGCAAATGTGGGATGGCAGATAGTGGATGTTTTGATGATGTCGCGGAGGCGGGGGGGTATCCAAGTAATCGGTTTGTCCAGACTTCAAGCATCATTCCCCTCCCAAGAAATGATATGTAGGGCTGTTGCACACTAATTAATCCTTATTTCTTTCTCTCGTTCTGCCATGCTTTCTTTCTTTCTTCGCTCTTTCTTTTCGTCAGGCTGCAACACATCATGGGGATCAACGCCGACGCCTAGTTGCGCGCTCGAAGTCTTGTGCTCTGTGACGCAGGCGCTCATATTGGCACCACAAAAAGCATAAAACGGAAGAAACCTCAAGGCGCAGCACAGTTCTCGTAAAGCTGCTCCACACATCGCCCATCACTGCCACACAGTCCTCTCCTCCAGTAGCCCACAAACATTGTTCGATAAAGAAAGCAGAAAGAAGGGAGTGGTTCCTGCCTGTTTCTTGCTATCCTTTGCTCTCGCCACCAATAATCCACTAGCAACTTGGATGAGAGGTATGCATGTAAGAAGGGGACCTGCATGAGATCCAAAGCATAATTTTTCAAATTGGCCTGCAATTGTAAACCGGGGCCTTCAGGTGGAAATAAAAGACAGTCGCCATTGCAAAATACCCAACAAAGAGAGCAGATTCCCGGTGAGCTTCTCCCATCACGAAAAGGTCTTGGTTGCAGGCCGCGGCACTGGCTGTGACAAATAGCGGAGGATGCTCCGAACGTCGGACAACGGCTGACTTCGCGGGTTCTTCACCGGCGCTTTCGTGAAAAGAAAGAGTAGAGTACATTCATTAATAACCATCTCTCCAGCTTCAACCGCGTTGCAAGCTTGCTTCAACACCGCGGATCCAATCCCCTCCATAATTCCATCATTATCCATCTACCGCTTCTTCGCCTTCGCCTGTGTTTCGTCAGTTGTCACCCGCCAGGCCCCGTTCATCCCATGTCCAAAACACCCACCACAACACACTCCTTCAGTCTTAAAAATTCTGCCAAGCATTTGTCCTTAAAGACATTGTTGTAGTCCCGAAATACGCATTTTCCGTATGCTGAAGCCTGTGCCACCACTACATCAGCCTTCTTCCCCGCACTGCGCATGGAACCCCCTGATGTACCTCGACAGAACACTGGCCAACAGCTTTCGCAAATCCTTCAATCGGACGAGTGCTTGAGACGGCTGATGGCGGTGGCATAGTTGTAACGAAGGGGGTCCGTTGATGGACCAGGAAGTGCATTTAAGCATACCTTATCACGTGGTCGGTGTGATGTCATAGAATGTGAACAGTGAAAAAGCTTCCCGAGGAAATAAAGCCCCCAAATACAAGCCTTCTACGAGTAGATGGTGGGACTTCAGTAATCGCTGTATCTAGATCTAAGTTCAATTAAGTTAGTTCAAGCGCAAATCATAGAATATCACTCATATTACTCTAAACAACCGCATACGAGAAGCGTACGCGAATGATTTTTTGGCACTCTACCCACTTAAGAGTAGTTGAAGATCAGTGCTAACCCCAGAGGCATTCAAAGTATTACATAGACCCTTCTTGTACTATTATGGAGCTTGACAGATCTTATACACACCTAACTGCACAATTGTGTCTCTTACACTCTAAACTACGAGCATCTTCCACATCACAGACAACACCACATCACAGAACACAGAAAAACTAGGTGAGACTCGGCAACCAGACTAAAGCAAGGCGGGAAAATCCATTCCGATTCTCAAAATTCGCTTATACGAGGTCGTGGGTGGTAATTGCAGGGGTGGTAGAAGGAAGATGAAATTTCGAGTGACTGTATATGAAGAAAAGTGGGAACCATGCGTGTACAATGGCAAACAAACTTCAGGCATACCTAGAATAATCCAGCACTAGGAATTCCTTCACAGGGTCACTACACTTATCGATCTGTCATTTGTAACGTCAATGCCCCCTCATATTTTGCCACTGAGGGTTGACAAGTAGGCCGTATGAGTTTTACCTAGTGGCGTCACATGACTATGATTCATAGAGGTGGTGAGAATTTTAGAAAAAGTTACAGATCCGTATCTGGAGGACGTGAAAGGCTACATGTCTATACTTGCTTTAATTTCAGACCTTTCAGTAAATCACCTTGCACAATGAGAAGTGGTTCCGTTTCGGTACAGAGTACTCGAGGCAGGGGAAGAGACATGTCGGTAACTTGGCGCTGTTATGAATGCAAGACGCGTCGAAAGTCAAAGCCACAACATTGATCAGGTAAATACACAAGATTGATAGTTGACTAGGAAGAACACTGTTCCTGTATTCATTTCCTCGTGAAAACCAGAAGACCGCTATAGTACAAATCCCATGAGGTGAAAAAGAACCCAATCCCCATTCAAAAAGAGAACCCAGAGAAAAGCCATTATCTCATATGAACACCAATTGCAAAACATCACATCGAAAAAACAATACATTTAACCACCGAAACCGTAGAGGGTGCGGCCTTGGCGCTTGAGGGCGTAGACGACGTCAAGGGAGGTGACAGTCTTGCGCTTGGCATGCTCGGTGTAGGTAACGGCATCACGGATGACACCCTCGAGGAAGGTCTTAAGAACACCGCGGGTCTCCTCGTAAATCACTGTTTGATAGACGTTATGATACGATCGATAAAAGTTTTTGACGCTTATAAGGGTACTGACTAGCAGAAATACGCTTGACACCACCACGACGTGCGAGACGACGGATAGCGGGCTTGGTGATACCCTGGATGTTGTCGCGAAGAATCTTGCGGTGACGCTTAGCACCACCCTTTCCGAGACCCTTGCCACCCTTTCCACCTATGTGATTGTAAGCGCGTTGTTGACAAGGCAATTGTTGAAAGTACGACACGATGGAAAGAAGAGAAATACTTACGTCCAGTCATTGTGAAGGTTGTTTAAAGTAGAGTTGATTGATTGGAAGCCGAAGCGGTTGATTTAACAAAGCTGATTGCGCGTGTGCTGAAAGTTGTGAGGGGGAGCGTTGGATGGTGGGAGAAGAAACGGAGGGCGAAGTGGTGGGGTTTTAAGGCCAGCGCCAGTGGATCTGGAATCAACCCGCCAAGCTTGCGTGCTGATGGGCGGCCCCATCTGAGGCGTTGCACAAGAAACCCTTAACAACGCACTGGCTGACATAGGTAAGGCAGGCACTTTGCCGATTAGCAGAAGCAAGAAAGAAAGCAATGAAAACACAAACACAGTGAGTAAGAGAGAGAGAATGGGGTGAATACCTAGAGAGTTACTGCAAGCTCTGCTGCATTCTCTTACTCCATTTCGTGATTCTTTCTTTCTTAAGATCTGCTGAGTGATCCATCGGGACCAGGATGCGCGGTTCATCTGTGGTGCGGTAGCCGTGGTGTGACGCTATGCTAGGGCCGACCGGGGCGTTGTTAGCGCCAGCACGGATTCTTTCGCAGCAAAATCACAGCGCCGCCTGCCCCCCGAATTTCGAGCTGGAAAGAACCACACCAAAGTTGATGTTGTTTTTGCAGGGTCAAATGGCAACCTTTCCAAGCTGCTCTACCGATCCTCAACCCCCCAAACCCTAACCACGCCTGATCTGGCTGCCACTTGGAAAGTATTTAAATAACCACCCACCCACCACCTCCCTTCGTCTCTCCTTCATCCTCTCGACACATCCACCAACCACCGACCGACACCAAACAACTTACCGACAACAAACAACTTACCGACAACAAACAACTTCTACAACTAACCCATACAACAATGGCTCGTACCAAGCAGGTAAATTATATTCCATCCTATTTTATTAATTTTGTCGACGCGTTCTTTTATTTTCGGGATCTGTTCGCGTTGCGTTGCATCTCGCTTAAATTGTTTGCATTATGTACTGACGCGTCTTCACAGACCGCCCGTAAGTCTACTGGAGGAAAGGCCCCTCGTAAGCAGTTCGGAAGCAAGGCTGCTCGCAAGTCTGCCCCGTCTACCGGTGGTGGTAAGTTAAACTTTTGTCTTTATTCACCGAGGTTGCCTCTAACATTCTCATAGTCAAGAAGCCTCATCGTTATAAGCCCGGTACCGTCGCTCTTCGTGAGATCCGTCGCTACCAGAAGTCTACCGAGCTTCTGATCCGCAAGCTTCCTTTCCAACGTCTCGTCCGTGAGATTGCTCAAGACTTCAAGTCGGATCTCCGGTTCCAGTCTTCTGCCATTGGTGCTCTTCAGGAGTCCGTTGAGGCATACCTTGTCTCTCTCTTCGAGGACACCAACCTTTGGTATGCCAACTATATTCATCTTCTACTTTATGTTCTAACGTTGTTTCAGTGCCATCCATGCCAAGCGTGTCACCATCCAGTCCAAAGATATCCAGCTTGCCCGTCGTCTCCGTGGCGAGCGCTCTTAAAACCTTTTCGATCATGGCTTGTTGGCGATCCTTCTCTTATCTTGGTTCGACATGATCTTGCGGACGCGTAGTATCATTGTTCTGGGATGAGTTGTCGGGTTGTGTGATGGGTCTTATTTTTTTTCGTTCATGGTTCTTACGTGGGTGTTCTTTTTTGCAATGAAACGAAACGGTTCTGGGTTACGGGTTCTTTTTTTCTGGTTTGCGGTTTTGGTGCAGCTGTTCTGTATTATAGCCTGGGTAATTTCTCTGCGAGTCACCAATTGATAGCCTAGAATACAGGGTCTTTTGGGAAATCGCTTTTCTCATGTTTTCTGGTCTTCTCTTGATTGTGTGCGGTATGAAGGCTTGCTACTGCTGCTTCTGAATAAACAAACCGGATCGATGCCCAACCTTTCAATACAAATAGCTAAGTACCTATGTTTCTCCAATATCGTGATATTACATACACTTCAACTTGATTGCCTAGCCTTAATAAACTTCACCCATGCTTCACGCCCTGCTACAATTCTGGTGAGTCTAAGAGTAGAGCAGTTGAGGATCTCGCTAAAATTCGACTTAGATCCTCAAACGCCTCAAGTCAACTTAGGTGCATTGATCCTCCAATTTCTTAGGCTGACACAAGGTTTAAGATCTCAAATTGTGGGAAAATTACGCTGCCACGTTCCATTGTACTCTGGAAGAAGCTGAGAAGATCACAAAAGTTCAAGGAGGTAGGAGATTGCTTCCCGTCACCCTAGACGGTACCCCACCAATTTAGTCTCGTTTGTATGGATATTGCTGCTTCTGTGACTCACCTGTGAGGATCGATGCATAAGGCGAATGAATCATGAGGTAACATAGCTAGGGTTCGAGAAATGTTGGTTCGAGCTGAAGTAGAGAACAGATTACGAGAGAATCCGCACGGCTATCATGTATGCAAGTAATATGCAAGCAAGCCATATCATGAGGAACATAGACAGGCGGACATGGCGGGATGTCACGACAAGATGCCATAGCCCAAGATCTCAGATCCCAATCGCGGCGAGGTTCCAGGCAAATTGATAGACTTGGTGTGCGAGCCTTTGCGCCTAAGCTGAGCATTAGACTATTAACAACTTTCAGTCATCACTGCCCTGAGGTTTAAGAATCGATGGCCATAGATAGATCTTGCACAGGTCCCCAACTCTATCGATGTGCCCATCTTCAAGTTGCACCGTTTAAAGAGATAAAGGAAAGAGCAACATGCCAGTCACTACTCCTCCACGTCCTTGGATTGACGGAGAAGACTAACAATCTAGTCATTGTTTGATTTTGCACCTGTAACAATGGACATGGTATTCCCGTGACGGGCCATAATAATTGAATGTTGAGCGTATATGAATCTGCGTCGTGTGGTTTTGTTGTGAGGAATTGATGAGCCAAGGCATTGAATATCTGAATCTCCCATACTCCGTGGCCTCCTGACGTCTGGCTGTCAACTATATAAGACTGAGCTCGGGCCTCATAAGAGGAACGTTGCTGATGGATACAATGTAGGCTGTGGCTTGTTGAATGGGTTTGAGAGACACAGTTGCCCACCAGGAGAGGCTGATATTGATCCCAATGCATGAAACAATATTGTCTTTGGTCCAGAGGATCAGCACCCTGAGATCGTGCTGATCCCAACCCTGATTTCGCATCTCGATTGGAAATTTTCTGAGATAGTTTGGTGTCTTCCATTTATTCTCGACCGGGTCGTCTTCATCTATCCCTATTGACGTCCGCTCACCCGAGCTTTCGATATACAAACTTCTACATAAGAGCCTCTAGTCACGGTATACTAAATTGGTCTTAGGTTAGATAGGTTCGGTTTGCCTGTTCATATCCAAACATATTAATCCTTTCCGGCTGACGTTGGTACCTCTGTTCAGCTGCTCAGACATCTGTTGAAGCGCTGCGTCAGCCAAATTCTGAGCATTGTAGCAGACTGGATAGTCGACAAAACCTCGAATGGAAATGGGGATGTAGGATTATCGCCCTGGACTATCTGTTGAAGTGCTATAGGTGTGGAGAAAGAAATATCAGACGCTAGCACTAGCGTAGCCGGAGAATTTTCGGCTCGTCCCGCCACAGAGTTCCCAGGTACTAAGAGGTACTCTACTTTGCTGTGGTACCAGACCGTGGCATCTGGCTTTCGAATTCGCGAAAGTCACGTATGAGCTAGGCATTCACTTGTCGGAGATAGAAACTTAGTACATCGAGAAGATCGATATATACGGTAGATAATGGCTCAGGGGATTTGAAAACGATTCTGTATTTAGGTTGCCGTGGTAGAGAACTAGAAGGAAACTCGTATAGCAACATCGTGAACTCCAAGCTATCACGCCCACCAACATGAGAATCTGTATCGAATAACACCTTTAGCAGTCGTATAAAGGCAGTAAATGCGGCGTAGAAAACCGGTGCCGCTCGCTGAGGCCTTGACGCTATAATACAGTACTTGCATGCGTGTTTCCACGCGGTAATTGTTGGCTGCTGATCTGCAGGGGTTAATCTGCTGAGTTGTGAACGCAGTAGAAGGTACAGACGAATCGCTGCCACTCTCAGCCGATCTAGCTCGAAAGCTTTCAAAGGTAACATCTCGCCTACCTCAAACACCGTACCCCTATGATAAAGTTGATTTTACACTTTCAGATGCTACTGGTTTATTTGGTAATGGTCGTGCATTTTAATGAATTAAAGTAGTCTCCTCGACAACAATCGACGCACATGCCCAACAACTGTATGTACGCCACCAGTCTGCGCGCCATTAAGATTCGCCATATATTGGCTTGTAGTCCATCCCTTACAGCAATTTTAGCGCTGTTGATAGAATGTATCACATTTCTACAGGTCCGAACCTTTTTATATGGGCCTCCATGATCTGCTAGGCTATATTTTTGTTTTTGTTTATTTCCTAAAGACGTCTTACTTTTATCAACACCCATCACACAAGAAACACAAAGAGGAACGAACAAAAATATGAAGCTACCAAGTGCTAGGTTTGGATCATCCACTAACCTGAACAGCCTGAGCACCATCATCAACGCGCAATCCCCGAACCCTATTGACCACGGCCATGATCTCCAGAGGTCTAGTCCTAGCAAGATTTCCAAAACGCTGTTGATCACCTCTAATATTCATACCATTCTGCTCCATAAGTTTCTCGAGTTCACCTACCCAATCACGGACTGATTTAAGAGCGCTTCCAGAAATGATTCTCAATGCGTCTACGCATAGGTTTGTCTGGCCTTCTTCCACGAACTGTTCTAGAGCGGTGATATCAACCTCTGTATCTGTATCCTCGGTATTTACCTTGGTACGGTCCGACTTAAAGACGATCTTGTCGATGCTTCTAACTGTGGGAGGCCTGCCCCCAAGACTTGGGAGGGAGACGACGCGGTTGGGGACGGAACCATAGATTGGTGATGGGGGAGCTGTGTTGGGGTATTTTGCTGAAATTTCATGAGCCCGGATCGTCCAGTCCTGGGGAGCATATGACTCCATGCCAATCACAGTAGAAGCGGGATCGAGATAGTCACCACAACCACCAACGACAATGACAGTAGACACGTCTCTCTCCCTGTACAGTGCGCCAACCTTGGAGACTAGCGGAGTGATGGACTCCGTCCGAACTAGTTCATGCATCTTGTTATCTCGTACGAGAAAATTCGTGGCACTGGTATCTTCATCGATAATCAACGCGGTAGCTCCAATCTCCTGCCATGTGTTAAAATACACCACATCGTGGAATTTCGACTCGGACCCACTAATGCTTCTTGAATGTTGGCCGACATTGATGTTGATCCCGACGCATCCATAGTTGTGAAGGAGGCGGCCGATTTTCCGCCAGGGAGCTTGTTAATGAAAGGTGATATGTCAGTACAAACAACGCTTCTGCCATCCTCAGCTCGGACTTTGAAGGCGTTCCGCTCGGTAACTACAAGCTCCCGTCCATCACCAGGAACTACATTATATATACCAAACTGTAGTGCTTCCAAGAGAGTAGACTTTCCATGGAAGCCGCCGCCGGTTATGACTGTGATGCCGCGCGGAATTCCCATGCCAGTTATTGAGATTGGCTGGCCGGCATGGTCTAGGATTCCGGTGGCAATCGTAACCTCAAGACTCGGAGGACTTTGAAAGGCTATAACGCTTTCTTTCATGGGCCCGGGATCTGCTCCGTTGGCTCTCGGAAGTATAGATTCGTTACCAACAAATGCAACCAAGCCCAGTTTTGCAAGACTATTCCGCAGCGATTCTTGAACCTCCATGGTTCTCAAATGCGTCCGTACTCGTTTTTCGTCTTGGTGTTCCCAAAGAAGTCCTCTTTCCATGATTTTTGGTAAATGGGTGACCAGCAATTCCTGAGCTTTTCGTCCATTGATCGAACGACCATGTGCAGGTAGGGTTACGGTAAACCGTATCTCAATGGAGGGGTTATTTCTTGGGAGGCCGGTAATTACGCAACTGGAGCGTTCGAGAATTTGCTGCCGTGGTTTGTAAATATTAAAGTCGCCTCCTTTCGGGCCATGGTAATTCCCCGACGAATCCGCAACGTCGAGACGCCACTGACAGACGAGTGACGCGACCTCACGGTTGATGTAGTCGCAGAATGCAACAACACTAACACTCGCACAGCTATTGTAAACAAATAATCGACCTACACTTGGGTTAGAAAGGAGAAATATACCGTGTTTTACTGCTATACACATCCGCCGGAATTCCAGACATGCTCAACGGAAGCCTCGCACGAAACCGCGATGGTGCAGCGTACGGGTCACCTTGTACATGATCAACGAGCAGTTCGATCGGTAAACCCTTAGTCCAGGTGTATCGACCCTCTGCAAAACACACATTCCGGTCCTTAATGAGAGTTCACTGGTCGGTCTATGAGAATTGTAGAGACATACTGAGAGACTTGTATGCACCTACCAGAATAGATGTTAGCAAATTTGAATGCGAGCTTCAGGTGGCTTTGAATATATACCGTAGCTCTGATTATCAATCTGAGCGAGGAATTGGTTAAGCTCCAGGTGGGTACCGAAGGCTGTGCTTGTATGGTCGTCTCCACCTTCATTTTTGATCTGTGGACTCGGTGTAAAATCAAACCCTCTTCCTCGACCGCCAGCACCACGGCCACCTCGACCTCCTCCCCTTCCACGACCGCGACCCCTATCTCGACCTTCGCGGTATTCAAATCCTGAAGCACATTGTAAGATACAAAAGCATTACAAATGTAGATAGAGATGTACCACTCATTCTGATTTTGCGGACAAGTTCAGATGGATGGGAGGAGGAGAACGATGAATGACGTTTTGACTATCGTTTAACCCTAAGCCCTAAACCCCGATTCTTGAAAGCAGGAGGCTAAAGTCACGTGCTAATCGAATCCACTGGCGCTGCCGGCACGGATCTGGAGCTGTAATTAATCGTAAATTGTTCCTCGATGCTCCTCGACATTGTGGAATATTTTACTATCACTTACGTTCACAACCACCTCTAGAAACCATCGTCGGAAAACCATGCGTACGACAACGGCGACAACGACGAACGCCAAACTCTGATCTAATATTTGCTCATCTATCAACTTAGTACTAAGTACTTGCAATACCTGCCACGCGAACGTTACACTCGAAACTCAAAATCAATAAGCACGGGCCAGTACAGAGAACTCTGAGCATGGCGGCTCCTACAAATCTACAACAATACCAGGCGCAGTTGCAGGCGAATCAAGCTGCCTTGGGACAGCAGCTGCTCCTCCCTCCCCAGCGTGAGTATCGCTCTTATCATTATCATCGAAGGGGTGTCGGCACGTCAGGTGTTGCAATTGCTGCTCTGTTCTCGGTCGCGCGTAGATGGTGGCCGGTCTTTTGCTTTGCCATCGCCGCCTCCTTTCTCTGTTCTTCATCACTGCTCCTGTTACTGCTCATATTCAGTCAGGCGTACCTGCTGGGCGACTACGGATTAAATGGAACCTTTGACTAATGTTTCCGCAACAGGTTCGGGCCAGCCGCCTCCTCCGCAATCTTCAGTGTCTATCGCAACGCAGCAGCAGCAACAATTGACGAACAAGGTGATGGAGAAGCAACAGAGCGAGCTACAGCTCGACAAGTCGCGCGTGACGTTACTCCTTGAAATCAATGCCGAACTGCTGCGTGAAGTCCTGAACGTTCAGCCAAAACTAAAATCACCAGAGGAAGCCAAGAACGACCCCGTGTTTCGAGAGTATGCAATTATCCATCCTGGATGGGTGGGAGGTGTTCCTTATTGTGGCAAGAGTGATGTGTAGATGGCTGACGATTTGGGAATGGGTTACCAGGTGCATGCGACGCCTTCAACAAAATCTTGCCTACCTCGCCGCGATTGCTGACCGGTCACACAAACCCGCATCGCTGATACCAGTCTGTCCTGGTGTGTTACTGCCGCCTCCAGACATGCTAGTCCTAGAAGGACTCTATAAGAAATTACAAGATCTATATCCGGGCATTAATCCGGCAAATCCACCACAGCACCAACAGAATGCACAGCTCGGTCCTCCGCGGTCAGGACAGAACTCCTCGCCCAAACCACAGCTTCCGCAGGGAGCATCGCACGGGATGCCGCCGCCTCATCATGGCTCTCCTCGTGATAACAACCATCTATCATCGCCACCACCACCACAAATGCCCTTACATCAGTCTCCTCCACCGCAAGGGATTCAAGGGATGCAGCTACCGCCTCAGCACCAAGTACCATTGACTCCTCAACAACAGCAACCACAGCATCAGCAGCAGCAGCAACAACAACAACAGCAACAACAGATGATGTACCCAAACCACGCACATTCCCAGTCGCCTCCGCTGCAGGATCTGCGAGTCCAACAACATCATCAACAGCAGCAACAGCAGCAACAGCAGCAGCAGCAGCAGCAGCAGCACCAACAGCAACAACAGCAGCAACAGCACCAGCAACAGCAGCATTATGCGCAGCAGCTACAACAACAGCAGCAGCAACGACAAGCTATGATACAGAGGGCTCAACAGCAGCAACTACAGCAACAGCAAGGGCACATGGTCGGGCAGATGGGTATACCAGCAAGTATGGCAATGGGAGTGAGCGGCCCTAGCATGAATGGGATGCAGACTACTATGGCCCCACAACAAGTGATGAATCCAGGCATGATGGGAGCGGCGGGGATGGCAATGACTGGTGGTTATGGGGGAATGGCCCAAATGTCAAGTGCAGGAGGAATGGGGGTTCCAATGATGGGTCCAGTTGGTCATTTCGGTGGGGCAGTGTACGGCGGGATGGGTGGTCCAGGGTTTGGAGACATGAATCAAGGGATGTGGAATCCCGCATGGCAGGGCGGAGGACCGTAGGACACTTAATGACCTTTGTATTTTTTGGATCTTATCTGTACACATTGGGCGGAGGCGGACGAACATTTGGGATGTCTCGCAAGGTTCTATTGTTTTTACATTTCTTAGCTGTTCCCCTTTCCTTTGCCTTTGCCCTTTCATATTATACGCGCTTTCCTTTCATCATCTTCTAGGCGTACCGCGGATCGGGTTACTTGGACCAGAGGTTTTTGGGATGTACTTCGTATCTACTATTTGCTTCGTCGATCAAGGGCAGTATTTCATTTCCGATTCGAGCAGAGTAGAGACATCCTTCCTTGCCAAAAATCTGCCGACCAGTGCATCGAGGATCCACCGATTCATGATCTGGTTACAACGGCAGAAAAAGCTTCTATAAGATCTGACTTGATCAAAAGGTCGCGTGTTAGAGTAACACAACCGCTGAGGGGTATCTGAGGTGGTGGCACAGTTTTGGCATGCTGGTTGGCGTTTACAGATTCATGTAGGTAAGGTTGGTGAATAACCATTGGAAGGGATGAAGCCAGTCAGTCTCATCCCGGGGCGAAAATTTTCTGCATAACCTACGACCGCTCCTATTCGCCTGATACCATACTATCTTGCCATCTGTATCAGGAGTATGACGCTGTCTGTGATGCACCGAATTCTGGAGAGGATGGATGTGTTGGCCTTCTCATAGCAACGGTTGTTGCCCGACTACCGGTAAGTAGCCTACTCAGTTGGGTTGTATTTGAGTGAACGTCAGTGCCAACACGTCTTCTCTACTGTAAGAACAGGAGGAACTGCAGTTGGGATTGATCTCATACTAAGGCTGAGCGCGGATGTGGTGGATATGCAGTGAAACCAATCAGTCATCACAACCCAGACACTATTTCTCCTCGTTGAAAGACTAAGTTAGCCTTGATTTTGGCTTTGATGTTGCCTGGATCCTAGCACTCTCTTATTCTTATTCTTATTACTCCTACTACTCTACTCTACCAAGTACAAGCAACTGTACTGCTTAACTTTTTCCGTGTTCCCCGCGACGTTCCTTTGCCATCCTCTCGATTCCGTGCTGTATCCGTTCTCCGAGACGCACCAGATTCCTGCGAACCCCACTCATACTCTAGGCCTACATCCACCTGCAACTGGGACTCATCTTCCTCCGCAGCATCACGGCTACACACAACACACCAACGAACCCATTGCATCAACACCAGATCAGTCTTGTATCGATCAACTCCGAGAATTGATAATACCGAACGCAAGCCATAACTATCGTCTCGTCTCAGCCTCTTCTCTACCCAACTCCCCTACGAGGCTCGTGCGCTTTGTTTACGTAGCAACAATCCCCGCTGGCTCGTGCACGCTAGGTCAACATGGCTCCGAGCGAGATAGATTACTACAAAATACTCGGACTAGAGAGACATGCTAAAGACGAAGATATCAAACGGTCCTTTCGCAAACTTGGTAGGTCCTTGCTTTGCACTAACTGCGACGGCATTTCCTTCCGTTTCCTTCCGTTTCCTTCCGTTTCCTTCTGACACTGGATGGTAGCAAGGGACACACATCCCGATAAAAACCCCAACGACCCTACCGCTAAAGAACGCTTTCAGGATCTACAGCGGGCATACGATACATTAAGAGACAATCTAGAACGCAGTAAATACGACGAGGATAACCCATATCATGGCCGTGACCATGAACGTTCGTCAACCAGCCGGGCGCAGAATGGAACCAGATCTGGAACCGCTAAACGTTATGCCACCGGTCCTTCGGCTCATACTCCAGGGTGGACAAATGGAACAGCGAGGGGGTATGAGGGGTTCCCTCAACAGGCTAGCTCAGCAAAACCGAAGGGATGGTATCCATATGAAGAATACGAGGGAAAGACGCATTCAGGGTTCACGTATCAAACGGGATATCGGGCTTCGACGTCAGCGAAACCTGAATATGAGGACCATACTTATGGGACATACAGGGCTCATAAGAAGGAGAGTGCTTATGCGAGGACCTCCGCTGAGCGTACACACCAGGCCTCTGCAAAGTATCCGACACATAGTAGCTCATCTTCATCATCACCTCGACCCAAATCGACTTCAGGCACTAATCCGCATTCGGGTACCAATACAAGATATGCTAGTGCGTCGACTAATGCCACACCGGCAGGATCTAGTGGTATAGCTGATTATATCCGGGAGAGGAGAGCAAAAGAGATGGCGGCGGAGGAGGAGAAGAAAAGGAAAGAGATCGAGGAGAAGAGGATCCGAGAACGGGACGCACAGCTGAGGAGAGAAGCGGAAGAACAGCTTAAGCGACAAGAGGAGGAGCGGCTTCGGAAGGCTCAGGAACGTCGACGAGCGGAAGCGGCTGCGAGGAATCCTTACTTTGAAAGCAATGGGTATGGAGGACGATCAACACCGACACCTACGGGATATCCATATAGTTATCCCGCAGACATACCCAGCCCTTACGCATCCAGGAAGGACGAGGAAGATTTGCTGAGGGAAGTAGATCAGAAATTCAAAGAGCGTGGGAAATCGGCGAAGCCTCACCTTTCTAGCCAATCCAAACGACGCTCCAAATCCCAACTGAAGCCCGGGTCCGGGGGCACACCGCCGTCCAAATGGGCAAATCCTGCCTTTTCAAGTCATGGGATTCCCGAAGATTGGAAGCAAGAAAAGACCGGAGCCGAGGATATTGATGTAGTTGAAGCTACCCCCACGGCTAAGGATTCGCCAAAGGATTATTTCACTAGATCCCCAAACATTGGTCCGGAATACGTCCGAAAGGATGGAACAGGGGTGTATCCAGCACCGCAATTCTCCTTCAAGGATCCTGTGACGGAGAAGTCGACACCCACCAAGACGCATGCGGACCGGCCACAACCCACTATGCCCGGCTCATATGGGCCAGCAGGTGGTTCTCCTGGCTTATCTACCAAAGAACCGAAAAGTCCACGCCGTCAACCTTCCGCTGAACAAGCCCAGGAATCTAGTAGTGATAAAGAGAACAAGTATTGTCCCTATTTCCATCCCCTTACTGTAAAAAAAAGCTGACACTTAGAAGACCAAAACCTAATGTATTTGCATTTCAAGAGAAATCACCGACTCCCGGAGACGATAAACCTGTGTTTAGTAAACCGTTTGATTTCGCGTTTGATGGTGGCGTGGGTGCTCGACCTTTCGGCTCTTTTACCTCTAACAACAGCCCAGAGCCCCAATGCGAGAAGTCTGCTAGTTCGGGGTCTGGTGCTTTTCTGAGACCACGAAGTCAGCCAACACAGACTCAACCATCCTTTGTACCACCTCCTTCGGCGCCCCCAAACATGCAGCAGCAGCAGAAAGCAGCCGCGACCAAAATCAATAGTAAATCCAAGGGTGAAAATACCAAGTCCAGGCAGGAATTGCTTGAGGATCTATTGAAGCAGGTGTCATCTTCCTTGGAGCCTACCAGCACCAGTGCCACTAGTTCTGCTGCGCGAAGGAAACGAAGCGCACCAACGCTGAAGAAGCAATCGCATACCATTCATCGAACCGGCAGTAAAGAGGCCAAACTCGATAGCCAGCCAAGGGTAGAAAGTGACACAGAGATCGATGAGCCAAAATCTACGACACAATTCACTAAAAGTGGGTTTGGTTATGAGCCGATGGAAGCAGAACTTACCGGTGCTCCTAAAACTATACCAACACCAGTCATTCCAAATGGAAAACCGACCATCGAGACGAAGAAAGGGTCAAGTCTTGATATGCGTGACATTGGTGCGGTACCTCCACTTAGCCGTAGTCCTGCAGATGTGGGCTTAGGGGACTTGGAGTCATTGAAAAACTCTCTTCCCTTCCCTTCGCAGTCTTCAATGAAATCGCCGCTTTCAAGCCGAGTAAACAACAAACTACGGACAAAGACCCCTTCAACGAGTCCAATTGGAGGAGACCCGTCTGTTGTCAGTATTCCTCCAGGTTTCTGGAATCTGTACCCTCAAACGCCATTGGAAGAGCCTTTCCAAGTTCCTAGGGCTCCTTTGGTTCCAAAGATACCGAAACAGACAGGATTGGATCAATATAATCGCTTTTATAACTCCTTGGGTTCTTATATCGAGGCCTGGAACAAGTACGAAGCCGAGGTTCACGCTCTTCGGGCAGAGTTGACGAGCAAGAGTATGCATGTATCTACAACTCAGACTCTAGATACGCAAGATATTGTCAAATACATGGACCGGGTGAAGCGCAAGGATACAATTTTGGACCAGTCGTTTACGAAAGCCCGAGACAAGCATTTGAATGCCCTCGAAAGTTGGGTCAGACTCAGGGAAAGCGTTCTCAAGGAAGTTGCGCACCAGGAACAGCATTAGGAATGCAAGAAAGAAGATGTGAGTAGAGCAAGCATGCAGATTCTCTATTATCTTTTGGTTTCGGTTTAGGAATACGGCTTCCTTGGTGCGGTACTGTAGGGGTTTTGTAAGGGGTTACTGTCTAAATGTTTACTCGTGTTTGTTTGTCCTTACTGAAATAAGGCCATCATCATCTCATAATCTGGGTAACGTTCCTAGGCTATTTTTTTTTCTATTTTTCTCTTTGAGTATTCTGGTGGAGTTTGGATACTTTTTGTTGGCATTACCAAGTGGGTTGTGTCTTTTTGTTTGTTTGATATCCTTCTGCATTCCGTGCCACCGGTTTTGGTGGAACGGCTTTAGCCTTTAACACTCTACTGTGTATCATTATTTCTGTTCGTTGATGAATTTGTGGAGTTCCTTTTGGAATGAGCTGCACGCTTTTGTTTAAATGATGAGAGCATTTCGGGGGTATTCTGTTTGGATTACATTATGGATGGGGATCTGGGTAGTACTGTGGTAGATGACAATACAGAGGGCAGTTCTCGACCATGAATTGCTCGTACTCAATTGTTTGTCAGGCTCAATGGTGTGTGGGCGACCCGTTATATCTGTGCCTCACCTATTGGCGAATGTTCTGCCTTCTAACCAACGCTGGTTTTGAATACTATATGCTTTCGTCCTTAATGCCATACTCCGCTTGATATGCCACATCAAAAACCTCCTTATCAATAGCAAATTCCCGAATAAAATCAATCTCTAGCTCATGTATGCGTTTCCCCAGTAGCACAAGCGAGTGTAATGGTTTCCCCAGGTCTGTGGTTGAGAGTTGTTCTAACGTTCCAGCCACAATATTTTGGTCTTTACTTCCTAATCTACTAACCCCTACTGCGAGTGAAGCAGGTGAATATACTGTTGCCATCAGCATTAGTCCCTCTTCACACATAGAGGGTGTAAGGGTACCTTTCTCGCCCCGCCCCTCCTCCGTCTCCAACATCTGCTGCGCACATTGTGCCACCGTCATATAGCGTGGTGGCTCGTAGATTTTTCTCCCTCTCGCCATATTCTCCCAAGACTGTTCCTTGACCTTTATATCGAGCAGAACCAGGGTATGAAGGCCGATATCTCTGTTCTCCCTGATACGATCGTAGAAACTCGATGGGCGCCAGTTGTCGAGGAAAAACACCATCGACACGGTCTGGCCGAAATTGTAGAGCTGCAGCCCGCACGCGCCGATCGCGTTCATGATGGATGCGTTGTGGATGTTGCGCGTGGGGATATTAAGCTCGCGCGCACGCAGGAGCAGGTCTGTGTGTGTTGTTGCGCCGAACGGGTCACCGACGACTAGGAACGCCACGTCCACGCTGGAGGCGTCGCGCAGAATCTCGTCCGCTGAGGACTCGACCATTTCTCGGTCCGCGAGTATTACGGGGCGTTCGTAGAATTTTTCCTACCGCACTTTGGTGTCAAAAAACTGGTGTCTCTGAAGAAGAGAACGGAAAGGAAGTACCAGCTTCTCTTTCTCGATCATTAAGATGCTGGTGTAGGCTTCTAGGTAGACTCTGCTTGAGGATTTGACGATTTCCAGACCTGCAATGGTGATATCCTTCTCATCGGAGAGACCGAGACCAATGAAGTAAAGCATGTTGATGGCTGGGAGTAGCGGTAGCAGTGGTGGTGTTGCTCAGTGAAGGAAGGAGTCTTGAACGACTGGTATCGAGGGGCGGGCACGAAGGTGGGGGTTTAAGTTGCGGCTCATTAAGATTTGGAGCCGCACACGATTCCGTTAAAGTCGCACAACGCCTTTGTACTCTTTTCAACACCATGAATATGGTAAACGGGTATTCTAACGTCAGCCTGGTCAGCCTGGACCCGCGTTCGGCTTAGTTGATGCTGACTTGCACCTCAAGTATGAAAGTGATGCGCTTACACACACCTAGTGAGAAGTTATGAAGACAAGATACCACTGCACAGGCTGCGTGGTATTATACTAATCCAGAATAAAATGAAACATCAACGCTCCGAAAGTAAACATACAATAATAAGTATATACAAGATTAAGAAGAAATTATCCTACGGGGTCGTCAGAGCCATGAAGTTCAGAGCAAGTGAACATGAACTGCAACAAAGGCCGGTCAAAATCAGGAATGTACTGTAAGGCATGTATGAGAACAACCCCCTCTTCAAAATATCAACAGCTTTCCACAAAAACAGTCCAGTCAAAAATTCCGAAAATAGCACCACATGAAAAGGATCCCACAAACCTAAGAAAATCGTACAAATAATTACTCTGCCTATCGGGAGTCTACGTTCGTCGCGGCGCGTTTCACTCCCCATCCTCCACCGAACCACCCACCACCTCCCCCATTACTCGATGCACTTCCTGGGGAGCTCACCACTGAAGAACTTGTTGGCGTTAGAAACGGGAATCCAGTGAGCCCAGGTGATGGCGACGGGTGGATGACAGCAGTAGCAGTCCCTGTTAGCACTTTGCGGAGTGCTTCAAGCTTAGCCTTTGCCTCCTCTGCCTCCTGCTTAGCCATCGCCTCCGCAGTTTTTGCAGCGACCAATTCAAGGAGTAATGCATCTTCAGGAGCTGGTGCCTGGTTTTCCGCTGAGGCCAGAATGGATTGCATTCCAAGACTGCTTGATCTTCGTGCGAATGTCGTGGGGGGAGGTGGCGGTTTTCTCGCCGAAGAATTCGAACGGCCAAGGCGAAGCTCACGCAATCCGCCCTTCTTATCTGATTCGGGAGTGGTGGGTGAGGTTGGGCAACTTCCTCTTTGCCGCAGGTCACTGATGGATTTCTGAAGTTGCTGGTTCTCTTTCTGGATATCTTGCCATTTACCCCTCGTATCTAGTAGTTGACTTTTTAACCTGACAACATCCGCGTCTTGTTCCGCAAGGCGGTTTCTGAGATTGCGAGACTTCAGCATTTCCCGTGATAGTTGTTCCCTAGCCTGCTGAAGTTCTTCCGCGAGATGAGCTATATCTGACTTTGCCGCCTGAATTGTTTCTTCGGATTCCTCTTTATCAAGCATTTCAGTGATCTGGTCACAAAGGTCGTTGATTTCATTCACACTCTCCTCTTCATCGTGCGATCCATTCCCGAGCAGCTCAATCAACCTCTTCGTGAGCTTTCGCTCAGCATCGCGACTCTCCTTAACCGCCTGGAGCTCATCCATCTTCATGGCATGCTCTCTTTGCAATGCGCTCAGCGCAACAAGCAGGTCCTCAATCTGCCCGTGGAGCTCTAGATCTTTGTTGGCCTTTCTGGATGAAAATGATCTAGTAGATAGTCGGCGGTCTTCGTTAATCGAGGAGCATTGTGACATTGTTGTGGCATCTGTTGAATGACTGCCTGCGTCAGAGGCATCGAAGGAATTTAACGTTGATAGGCTTTGCTTGGACGGTGATCTCTGTATCAAGATACTGCTTGATGGCCTTGATGGGACCGACAATGTCACCCCTTGGGTGGCACCACCCCACAATCTCCCCAGGAACCTAGACGCGGCGGCTTGAAGGTCCGGCGCTTGAGACTTGACTGGTATTGGTTTGACCGAGTCATCCGTGCTAGATTCCTTGAATTTCTTCTCTAATTCCGCTAGAACGTCTCTAGTGACTATTCCAGACAGTCCCACGAAATCTTGTACTAGGTCGTCGGCATTGCAATGGAATACGTCCCAAAGCGACCTGGCAAGCAACATCTGCATCACATCCTCAAACTCGGTAGTAGCCAAGAGCCTTTTCTGATTTCGACGCATTAGAGAGAGGGCAACGCGCATTATTGTTTCTGGTGCACCCTCCGCGAAGATGACATCGTAAATCCGAAACAGCATAGGCAACGGACATGTGACAGCGAAAAAAGAGAGAAACCATTGAGAGGCATAAGTTGGCTGGATTCCCAAGTTATCAAGGTAGGTTGAGAGCTCCGGAAGATGAGTGGCTAGCAATTGCGTAAATTGGTACATTCGTAGTTGCAGACCGTACAAATTAGGAAGGAAGCATGACCGAAGGTCATAAAATTCCATCAGCCTGAACTCGGTCGAGAAGATTAGCTCACACATTGTATTAGAATATGCATAAAGAAAAAAGCATACCGAACCAAAACGCAGAATGCCTCTCTTTCTCCCATATGCATTAGTAGAGGCCCCACAAGGAAACCAAGTCTACAGAATGTTAGAACAGAAGTGTCAAGTTGAAAATCACACAAACCCCTGACAATATCCAATTTGGGTATCATAAATACTGAAGGCCCTTAGAACTCTTCCCAGCATGCGTTGCCCTTCTCCCCCTTCCTGGCTGAACATTTCTAGACCTGTTCGGCCAACATCTTTGCCGATGAGCTGTTCGTAAGGTGATGTCTCTCCAAGCAGTTGATCGTATAGTCCTTCGAGATTGCAGTCTCTAGCCCCCGACATGGCGATCCATACAACACCTCTAAGTGGAGGAGGGATCCCCCCACGAATTTTCTTGCTCAAGAGGTAAGGGAGCTTCGAAGCAGCTCTATTGTAATCTGCAACCAGAGCGGCATAGAAATCGAGGTCTGTCAAGGGAGGTGGTGACGGAAGCATTGAGTAGCGAAGTGTATTTGGGTCGGGATTGTCCATCATTTGCCGGAGCTTAGCTAGGGAGGGAGGCCTCTCAGGATGAATATGTAGCGCCTTCGGGTCTTTCTCCAATCGTTTGTTTTCTTGCTCGAGTCGAGCGAGCAGAAAGGCAGTTCCCTGCAAAGCATTAGAACCCGCTTGAGCGACAGAAATTGATGGGCTTTTGTGCAAAGTCCTTGTAATGGTAGGTCCAACCTCTTCCGCAGATTGATCTTTCGTATGTTCTCCTTCAGTCTTCTCCAAACCGGCCCAATCCACCGCGCTAGAGCCACCCTCCTCCGACCCACCTTCATCCAAGTCACCCTCATCCAAGTCACCTTCATCCGAACCACTACTTCTTCTAGAAGCCGTCAGATCGGACGGAATAGGTGATTCCGATCGTTCTGGAACAAATAGAGGCTCGTTATCAGCTAGTATGTATTCCTCCGATTTTTCATCCACAAGCTTGAGTGTTGGCGTGGGTGAATGCACTGAAAGTACTTCCATCTCTGTATCGGATAGTCGTACAGTCACCATGCTTTCGGTCGTTTTGATTTGATGAGACTCCTTCTCCCTTTCCACTACCGGCTCTGCAATATTCGCATCCATTGGTGTAATCATCATTCCCCGTACGTTAGCCGTGAAGGGCACGTGTGAAGGACGTTGTCTGGTATCGGTCAAGCTAAAACCAGGTTAAGTTGGCAGAAGTTGGAATCTGAAACGCAGAACGGAATGGATAAATAGCAATCGTCATGTAGTAGGAACCAAGTAGTTGAAGGCGACACCTGCGGAAGGGAGGCAAGCAAGCTGGAATAATTCGGCGTAAAGTGAATGTGACTTGGTGTTTGAGATGTATGTGAGCCGATAGTATAAAAATAAAAACAATGCAGAGGGTTGCAACAAGGTGAGACGAGATTCGATGCAGCTCGCACTACTGCTTTGTGCTGAATACTAGCTGACTGAGTGTACTGTAGCACTCGCTTTTTTATGTAAAATAGGATACACGGAGCTGAGTTGGATTCGATTGATCTGACCCACGAGGGCGAACGACCGGACGAATGAATGAAGTGAATTCGAGGTGTGTTTACTCTTGTTCGTTACACTTGTAGGCCGAATTTTTGATGGAGAAGATCAAAATAGCGGGGGCATTCGACTTCGAAATTCCGAATGGATTTTAGAATATAACAGAAGTGGTGGTAGAAGATCTCCAGAGAAGTAGGTAAATGGGTAAACGAGGAGGAGGAGAGCAGATATGGTACTTGGTACCTGCTGAGGTTTCAGGGGCAGGGGGCAGCCGAGAGGAACGAACAGAACGCGACATGGATTAACTCGTACTACTTAAGTACCACCTCTTGACTTGACTCGCCCCCAAATAATCTCCATAAATTGCTGGAGAATATTCCTCACCCAATCCAATGCTCAACTTGACGTCAGCAGTGTGGGTGGGATGCAAGCAGATTTTCATCTGCAAACTGCTAGTGAGTGCATACTGAGTAAATAGAGTGAAACGTTATATATCATCGTCAGTAATCTGCCTGATGCTCGTATGCTCGTGCAAGTGATCAGTGCTGTTCATTGGGTGTGTATCGCGAAGTCACGAGATCTTGATGCGCGTCGAAGTGCTTAGTATCTATTTTACTACCTATAGGAATATACTTCAATACCGGTGCTCTACTAAGCTAAAGTTGATTTGATACGTTAAGATTTCAAGTACTAAGTACTTCTCTATGACGAGAAGGTAATTCGAACTGGTCACCTCAAACTACAGGGCGTATGAAGCTAGGTTAGGTTTAATCTAGAGGTGAGTGGCCTTGATAAATGAATACGTGCTGAGCGGCGGTAAGTGCTCTAGTTTCCTGAAGCTGAGGATGGGTGTGAATTGAATATTCGGGATGCAGAATGGAAAAATGAATGTGAAACGCGAACTTTTCAGGCGTCGCGCTAAGAGCCCTAGTTGGTTGCAGGGGCAAACGCAAACTCTCAAAACAACAAACAAAGCAGCTCCTCGCTTCCGCTCTTCTCAACACCATTCATCACGCACCACCACCACCACCACCACCACCACCACTGCGTTCATCGAGAGCCCAGCATCAACATATCTACAGAGAAACTCTCTCTTGCGCGTGCTCACGCGTCCGCTACTCGGAGCTCTTAGGCCTTCTCCTACGAGGCTTCCTCAACTAACAAACTTGACTACGATCTCTTCCATCTTATCTTCAACCTTCAAAATGTCTGACGACTCAGCATCCGACTTCAGCGATGCTGAGAGCATGTTCGAAGAACTTGTTGTAAGTTCCACCTTTAGCAAATTTATTGCTCACTAACAACTATCTTCACTCCAGAAAGCAAAGCCAACAAAGAAAGCTCCTGCGCCGAAAAAAGCTGCAGCGACCAAGAAAGCTCCTGCAAAACAACCCGTATCGAAGAAACGGCCTGCTCCCACTAGTGATGACGAGTCGAGTACCGTTGATTCGTCATCCAAGAAGCAGAAAAAGGCTCCAGCAAAGTCCAAGGCTGCGAAATCGAAAGTAGAGGATAGTGATGACGACAATGGAGTCGAGTTGGACATTGAAGATGAGGTGAACGGAGAATTAGCGCCTGCGACGAAGAAATCGTCTTCGGACAAATACCAAAAGGTCAGTCCCGGATACCGTCACCGGGGTAACTGCTAATCTGTTGAAGCTCACCCAATTGGAACACATCCTCAAACGCCCTGATACATATATTGGATCGATCGAGCAGACGGAGAAGCAGATGTGGGTGTTTGATTCAACAACCGAAACTATGGCATGGAAGACCATCACTATGGTACCTGGTCTTTACAAGATTTTCGATGAAATTTTGGTCAACGCTGCGGATAACAAAATTCGGGACCCCAATATGGACACATTAAAGGTCACCATTGACCGGGAAAAGAACGAGGTGTCTGTTTTCAATAACGGAAAGGGTATACCAATTGAGCATCATGAAAAGGAGGGAATTTGGATTCCCGAGTTAATCTTTGGTCACCTGCTCACATCATCTAATTACGATGACGATGAGAAGAAGGTAGTTGGAGGTCGCAATGGATACGGTGCCAAACTCTGTAATATCTTCAGTACTGAATTCATATTGGAAACCGCCGACAAATCAACTAAGCAAAAGTACAAACAGACTTGGACGAACAATATGTCGAAAAGGGGTGGGGCAAAAATCACAAAGAATCCTAAGGGCGAAGAATATACAAAGATCACGTTCAAGCCTGATTTGGCTAAATTCGGGATGACTGAAATGGATGAAGATTTGGAATCCATCATCAAGAGACGAGTATACGATATGGCAGGTACAATCAAACAGGTCAAGGTGTTCCTGAACGGCACTCGAATCAGCAAGATCAAAAACTTCAAACAGTACTGCGAGATGTATGTCAAGGCATTACGAGAGGAAAGTGAAGGCGATGAAAAGATGGAGATCATCCACGCTGTGGTTAATGATCGTTGGGAGATTGCATTTGCCGTAAGCAACGGCAGTTTCCAGCAGGTTTCGTTCGTGAATAGTATCGCCACCACATCAGGCGGAACTCACGTAAATCATGTTGCCGACCAACTCTGCACTAAACTTGAGTCACACATCAAAAAGAGAAATAAGAGCGGGGCTCCCGTGAAGAATGCTCAGATCCGGAATCACTTCTTCCTCTTTGTCAACTGCTTGATCGAAAATCCAGCCTTTACTTCTCAGACGAAAGAACAATTGACAACCAAGCAATCCTCTTTCGGTAGCAAATGCCCACTGCCAGACGATTTTGTAAAGAAAGTCGTCAAAACCGAAGTGATCAGCAATATTGTTGAGTTTGCCAATATGAAGGCGGACAAGCAACTTAAGAGAGCCGATGGAGGCAAGCGTACAAGGTATGGAGATTTGCTTTACTAAGTTTCGCACCCAAACTAATTTTGGTCCTAGAATACACAACGCAAACCTGACAGATGCGAATAAAGCAGGCACGAAGCAAAGCCATGAATGTGTTCTTATCTTGACGGAAGGATTGTCAGCCAGTGGGTTGGCCAGGGCTGGCATAGCGGCAATCAAAGGACATGATCGATACGGGGTTTTCCCGCTCCGTGGTAAAGTCCTGAACGTTCGAGACGCTTCGACTGATCAAATCTCGAAGAACGTTGAAATAGCGCACCTCAAACAGATTCTTGGTCTACAACATAAAAAGGTGTATGAAAACGTTAAGGATCTACGCTACGGACATATCATGATCATGACCGATCAGGACCACGACGGTAGTCATATCAAGGGGTTACTGATCAACTTCTTCGATGCACAGTTTCCTAGTCTACTCAAGATACCCAACTTTCTGATAGAATTCATCACGCCTATCGTCAAAATTTACAAGGGTGATCTTAAAAGACCTACAAAGGAAAAGAGTTTCTTTACAATGCCCGAGTACGATCAGTGGAAAGAACAAAACACAGAATCTGGCTGGAAACACAAGTATTACAAGGGTTTGGGTACTTCAGGTGATGAAGATGCAAAGGTCTATTTTGCGGATCTCGACAGACACATGAAGTACTTTCATACTATGTGTCTAGACGGGAAGAAGTTAATCGAGTTAGCCTTTTCCAAAAGCAAAGCCGATGAACGAAAGGAGTGGCTCCGTTCATACCAACCTGGAACCTTTCTCGATCACACCATCGATAAAATTTCGTATCCAGATTTCGTTAACAAGGAACTTATTCTGTTCAGTGTAGCAGACTGTGCTCGATCCATACCTTCAGTTGTCGACGGCCTGAAGCCTGGTCAGCGGAAGATTCTCTTCGGTGCATTTAAACGTAACCTGAAGAACGAAATCAAGGTTGTTCAGCTGGCTGGTTATGTATCCGAACACACAGGTTACCAGCACGGCGAAGAGTCTTTGAAGAGCACTATCACAGCAATGGGTCAAGTTTTCACTGGTGCTAACAATGTCAACCTGTTGGATCCATCGGGTAATTTTGGTTCTCGTCTACAAGGTGGAAAGGATGCAGCAAATGCACGTTATATCTATACGTCGCTTTCCGCATTTGCAAGAAAGGTTATTCCAGCTTCAGACGACCGACTATTGACCTACAACTTCGATGATGGTAACAGGATTGAACCACATTGGTATGTTCCAGTTGTGCCTATGATTTTAGTCAATGGCACGGAGGGCATTGGAACAGGTATGTTGACCGTCTGGCGCTGCTACCTTATCTGACGAATTATATAGGTTGGAGTAGCAGTATCCCAAGCTATAACCCGGAAGATATTGTCAACAATTTGCGGCGCTTGATGGATGGAAATGATTTAGAACCCATGACTCCATGGTATCGAGGCTGGACAGGATCCATCGAAAAGGTTTCAGAGAGCAAATTCAAGTTTACCGGTACCATCCGACAGCTCGATGAGTTGAAGGTAGAAGTCACAGAACTGCCTATCAAAATGTGGACCCAAACTTTCAAGGAGAGGCTCGAAGAGATCATCAAAGGCGAGAAGACCCCTTCTTTCATTAAAGACTACGTGGACTACAATTCCCCTTCCAAGGTTCATTTTGTCATCACCATGTCGTCAGCGGAGGCCATGCAGAAAGCGCTGGCTGAGGGCCTGGAGAACAAGTTTAAATTGAGCAATACTGTTGCTACCACCAACCTCGTAGCATTTGATCCGGAAGGAAGGATCAATAGATATGGTACCATCGACGATATCATGAAGGAGTTTTACTTCATCCGTATGAAATATTACCAAGAGCGAAAGAAGGTTCTCCTTGTAGATCTTGGCGAGGAACTTAAGAAGCTCAGTAACCAAGCTCGTTTCATCCAGATGGTTATCCGTGGGCAGTTGGTTGTCGGCGGTAAGAAGCGTAAGGATATAGTAGCCCAGCTCAAAAAGCACAGCTTTCCACTCTTCTCAAAGAAAAAGGATGCCGAATTAGCAGGTGAACTTGAACCAACTCTGGACGAGCCCGAGGAAGATGATTCAAGTGCCGCTGCCAAAAAGGATGACGATGTTGGGGACGGTTACAATTACCTTCTTGGTGTAAGTCATCTCCGTGAGTCTCACCATTATTCCCTAGCAAATCTAACTTGTTATTGTGTCGCAGATGGCTATTTGGACTTTAACAGAGGAGAAGGCACAGAAGCTTCTCAACGACGTTAAAGATAAGGAGCAAGAGATTGATATTCTTACCAGAAAGACTCCCAGGGATTTGTGGACCAATGATCTGGACGAATTCATCGCACTATGGCGGCACCAACTAGAAGAAGACGAAAGACTTGCACAAGGGCGCCCCAAGCTGAAAAAGTCCAAGCCGAGGAAAAAGAAGGGCGATGACGACTCCGAGGACGATTACGATGCAACTTTAGCCGCAAAGCGGAAGAAAGCACCTCCAAAAAAGCAATCGACGTTGCCGTTCATGCCTGCTGAAAAGGCAGAGAAGAAGCCTGCAAGAGCTGCTACGAAAAAGCCAACAATTGTGCATGATGATGATGCTCTTGATGACGATTTCGAGATGATTGAGCAGGCAGCACCCAAAAAATCTCAGCCAAAAGCAAAATTGAAAGTTGAAAAGCCCACTAAGCCTAAGGTAATGGAGCTTGACGACGATGATTTGGACATGATCGGATCTGCAGCACAGCCCAGTAAGGATGATAATGGTGATAGTTTCATGACTGCCGAAGAAGTCCCCACTCCCAAGAAACCGGCCGCAGAGATTGGTTCTGACGGTGATTCTGACTTCGATATCCTGGAACCAAAAGGAAAGAAGACTGTGCCTAAGGTGATCGGAAATAAGACAGCAGGTAAAGCTAAGGCCGGTATTGCTAAAGCTGCCCTAAAATCGAAGCCTGGGGTGAACGATGAATCATCTATATTCGATTTCAACGAAGATGATCCCGCGCCAAAGCAGAGGTCTAAACGTACGGCAGTCAAAAAGCCAATCTTGGACGATGATTCCGAAAACGACAACCTGGGTGATGTGAGTATGTTGGTCAAGGGTGTCGGCGATGAGAGCGTTGTTTCTTCTCGTCCACTCTTCGCTGCATCTTCGAAGGGTGCCAGCAAGACTGCTGCGGCAAAAAAACCAGTGCCTAAGTCAACTACGAAAGCCTTCGAGTTTTTAGATTCTGACGACGAAGACTCCGATGAGCTCTCTAAACCACCGGCAAAGACAAAACCCAAACCTCTGGATCTGGACTCGGAAGACGAGGACGAATTGCCAAAGCCTATTGTCCGTAAGACCGCACCGAAAAAACTTGCACCCGCCAAAAAGACCACACTTGCCAAGAAGCCTGCACCTGTTAAACCAGCTACCAAGGCTCGTGGAAAGAAGATCCAAGATTCAGATGACGATGAAATGGACATTGACAAAGAAGTTGACCAGCTATTATCGGATTCCGAGATGGAAGATGCACCAGTTTCCAAGGCACCTGCAAAACCGAAGCCTGCGCCCAAAGCTGCTGCAAAAAAGCCTGAGCCCGCCGTAGAATTGTCCCCTCCTCCCAGAGCTCGAGCAGGAAGGGGAAGAGCAGCTGCCGCAAAACCTGTTGTGTATAAAATAGTCGACTCGGATGAGGAGGAAGAGGACGAGAGCGAGGAGGATTACGGTGATGAAGAGGATGATGATTAAGCCCAGGAGCATACTATCTGGCGTAAATGGATTGTGGAACGGTATCTTTGTTTTTTTTTCCCTCTTATTTTCTTTTCTAGCGAAGAAATCATCGTCAAAATGTTCCGAGTCTTTTTGTGGGATATCTTTTCTCTGTCTTATGCTCTGATTTTTGGGATGCAACACCAGCACTCCATATATCAAGCCCCAACGAGCTCACAATAGGAGATAAGGGGCTATAATTTCAATAGTTTATTCCTTCTTAATTCATACTTAGAGCAAATCCTTTGCTTTCCTTGCGTTGTTATTAACACCACTTAAGTAGTACTAAAGAAAGGACTTGCTGGTACTTTACGTTATGTGCCTCATGCTCACATCTTGAATGGATTATACTATAGATCGTGATCACCCCGTTCAGTGCTCACATGGACCCACAAGACCAACAAACTCCACGATGACCTCTGTATCACCACCTAGTTGTCCCGGTACGCCCGCCCTAAATCCTCAGCTGGAGGGAGATGGTCTGATTTCTGGCGTGAGATTGGGACCTTGGAAAATTGTCTTAAATATAAGTCCCGTCTTCTCTAAAGTTGCGACTAGCGGGTTGGATGAGACATCATCGGCAATCGCAGATTAAATTGGCTTTCGTGTTCAGAGATGGAGGGGGCGGTTAAGGTGTCATGTTATCTGGTAAATGTCTCATAGAGAAGCAAAACCAGGTTATGTAGTGGCATCGTTCAGGTAGTTGGAAATGTGGATTGATTGATGCACAAGGCTGTGCCAGCCTAATCTGTCTTACAAACAAAGAATTCCCCCTTCTGCACGTTTTACAATCTGCAGCCCAGCACCTGCAGGTTGCATGTGGCATGCTTTCATGTCTTGCTTGCTTGCTGTTTACTTTATTTTTCTTTATTTACATTCGCCATTAGGTAGCTACACATCTCAAATACTCGGTATAAGGAAAATAATTTGAGATGCAGATGCCAGTTTGCTTCTCTTGCGAGTACCTTTAAGCAGGAAATCTAGCAAAAGCATACTTGTTTCTTTTCTTTTTTAAAATGTGCACCTCACAACATTTTCCTGTACCGAGTACGTCTACTGCCAATGCATATGCACATTAGTAGTAGTAGCAGTAGCAGTAGCAGTAACAGCCAGAGTAATCTAGAGTAGGAAATTGTCGCCTTTGGCCTCCTCTATTCTCTGCGTCTCTCGAGAAAATATGTATTTCCAGTCTGCCGGCTCCCGTCAAACCAAAGGACTAAGGCTAAGACAGTGTTTCCCCCGAATGATCGCACCTGGTTCTGTTGATTCGCCCAACTCAGGCACCTGGAACCCTCCGTGCCGAACGGGTACGGTATCACAGTGCACACCCCGTTTCTCCCAACCACCAATCAGCCAGTTTAACTGAGGTCAGGATGTCTCGAAACGTAGGGTACATAACGGGAAGACAACGCATGGACACGGCCCGTCGTACTACATATATTATGATATATATTCCCTTCGTATCCTCCGTGTGTACCTAAAAAGCCCCCGCCGCTGTTTCAGATGGCCAAAATGTCCCATCTGGACCTGTTTCTCATTTCCAGCCTCGGAGTGATCGAGGCTCCTGTGGCTGAAACTTGCTACGAAATTTTAGTCAGTAGTCAAGATTTCCGCGAACTCCCGAGTCGACGAGTGATCTACCGGGAGCGCACATCGCCTTACCCACCATCACTCACTTTGACCACCGCTGCTTATATCCATCCCACCAAACCCATTAATCTCAAATGCCCCACGTCAACCACAACGGCATCTTTAACCGGCCTCTTCAAGCTGCATAGCATGCCCTAACAAAATCGGGAGTAGCCGAAGGTGACGTGCATATGCACGGTCGATCATTCGCTACCATTGGCTAACAACGAACCACTCGTCACAGCAAGCTAGGGTTGTCTGCGCCGCACTACTGAGGTGGTTCTAGAAGAGAACACAGACAATAAGAGCCAACAAAGAGCTTCTAGAAACCCCCCAGACCTTGTAAATTTCCGATGATCGATGTATGGGTATGGAAGACCTATTAGCCAGATAGACGGTGGATAGGCTCGAATCCCGATGGGGTGTTTTTCTCATCAACATACCTACAACCACGTGACGGAACATCGGACGGGAGGCAGCATTGGATTGGCCTTTTCCCAACAAGTTGAGTGATGAGTGAGTACCATATTTTTCTCCTCCTTCCCATCCCAGTAAACGCAAAACAGCCGGTTAGCCAAAACAGCATTGTCGAGAGACAGAGACAAAATGTGGCACCACGCATGAACCAAAGAGTACAATGCATGAGGGTTGTTCCGTATGTTGCGGTACTCGACTGCTGTGTATGTGTGTGTGCCCATTACTCCGGCTGGCGGGAGTAGAAACATGGGATCTGCCGCAAGCTGTCCGTCACAGAGCTGTCAACACGCCCATTCGTATTTACCCATGGATGTCGACAGGTTGCAAGCAACCAATTTGGGACAAGCTGCTTTGACAGGTTATCCAGGTCAAAGGCAGAGGGAAGCCAGGATGTCGCAGCAACAGCTTCCGAGATAGATAGGTATGGAACCTTCCTGCCATGCCCTGCAGCTAGGAGTCTGGGTGGATTGTTGGCAAAGAAAGATAAAGGGAAAATGGAAGACAGGTTGAATGAGCGGCATTTCCGAACCCGAAACTCTGGTATGGCCCGTGATTTCACCCTCATCTGCAACTCGAACAACTGATGATCTTCCGTCATCATTCATGTGCTCGTGCTGCTGCCGTTGAAATATTCCATCAGGCAGTTTGCGGTGTGCCTTTTATCCATTTAAAACAATCCAATCACCCGGCCAAAAAAGACCGAGTTTGTTCCATCGTTGTTGCTGCTGCTGCATTGCCGTTGTTGTTTTGCCTTCTGGCAAACACGTCCTCCTCCAGTGCGTACTATAAACACTTTTCCCAAAGAAAAGATCGAACGACTCAGAAATAAAGAATCGCCGCCCCAGCCTGAGGATAAAGATTCTTCAATTACCCTCATTGCTGTGTGAGTACTGTTTCCCCATTTGTTGCCGTTACATCCGTTCTTTCAAAGCCAAATCAGTGCCTCTGAATGAAGAAAGGCCCCACCATATAAATATGGGGAATTCCTACACCGACACCGATACATTTGCTACTTTACTCTCACAATTCTCCGGATTCCCCTTAGTATAGAAGTGGGAGCTCTCAGTTTTATAGAACTATCCTGACGGGAAGGCCATATCAAGCGGATAACGAGAAGAAGGAAGGGCCGGGAAATCCAAAACGAACAAGGTCTTGAGAGAAGGGTCCGTTGCCACGTAAATTTGCAGTTGGCTGAGTTTGGTAGCAATCTTGCAGATTGTATATTCAAGTTAGGAATTCGAGCAATTTCTTCCATCAGCCGGCAGAAATATTCAACAAAAGCAATCAAGTTAACGGTCCTCAAAACCATTTCGAAATATCCATACGAAAGGTTTCCGTTGTTCCATCTTATTCCTTAATACCAGCTAGCAATCTTCGAGCCTCTATTTCCCACCAAAAGTCGGCAGATATGTCTCTCGCAGCAGATGCCCCCCCAGTTAGCTGCCCCCCGCAGCCGAGCCGAATGAAAACCATCGCTGTTTCCCACCCCATCATCAAGCAAGAGGAGGATATCAGACCCCAAAGCCCCCAACCGCCACCGGCACGTCCAACGCATTTTGTGCCGACTCCAACACCTACCCCACCGCCGCCCGAAATGCGCCACACAAACAAAACTAAATCCCCCAAGCCCAAAGAGCGGGCCCTCAAGGTCCAGTCCCCTCAGGACCAAGTTAACTACCCATGTCATGAGTCCTTATCACCGTTTCATCGCCAGCAACTTGCGGCAATGGAACTGTATCCGGCAGATGGCGTAAGTCGGTATACCCGGAGAATTCCATTCAAAGGATCGAAGGGTGCATTTTTCGAGACGACAGGTCGTAACCAGTTCGATGGTAAGAGGGTTTTCCCGCATCAGCTACCGCTTTCAGCTGAGAGGCAAGAAATCGGGAGGGAAGGACGCCCATGCTAATGATTCTGTGTTACAAACACCAGTCTATGAATACCGCTTCACGGCACCAAACATCTTTGGGGAGAACAAGCAGTGGTGGATCATGTGGGATTACTACAACGGACTTGTTCGCGTCCACGACTTCTTCGATTGCTGCAAACCTGGGAAGGTGAGTCTCTCGAATGATGGCGCATGCTTAACATTGAGATAGATTGGAAACTTACCAAAATAGACCGAACCAGGCAATGCACTCAAAGACAAGGTGAACCCAGGCCTGGTCGCCCTTTGTCCGAATATAACGGGCGGAAATCTACACGCGCAAGGTATAAAATCCAACATCCAATGAACCCATCCCCTCGTGGGATTTTAGCCTTTACTACAGATCTGAGTGATAACCGATGCAACTTTTAGGATATTGGTTTCCCTTCGAAGCGGCCCGGGCGATGGCAGCTAAGTTCTGCTATAAAATAAGGTACGCCCTAACGATAGTCTTCGGGGAAGACTTTCCTAGTATCTGCCTTCCGGAAACCCACGAGGACTTCGGCAAGTACTATATCGACCGCGCGATCATCGCTAGATGTCAACAACGTGCGAACGACCAAAAGAGGTTGGAAGCTGAACGACGCCGCCAGGGCGAAGCAACTTTAACTCCAGCCACGCCTCGGTATGCAACTCCAGCCGAGAGCACACCAGGACGTTCAAACCTTTACAATACTTCCCCAGAAATGGGCTCCACTCCTCGAGAGCAGAGCAGGTTTTTTGATCCGGTTCGAGACAATTTCACCGGTGGAAACAGCCAGAGACCGGATATTCTTAGTCCTAACAATCCTTGGAACCCTGGACCAAATATATCCACCCCCCCGAGTCATGAGCGACAGCTGATGCCCTCTCCAAACTATTATCAATATTCGCCATACGAAAGTTCCGCACAATCATCTCATGCTGTTCGTCCCACCACCGAGAATAATCGATACCATCCGTACAGTTATCCGTACAGTAGCTATGCCGCTGGGCGAAGCACACCCACACCCATGGGTTCTCCGTCGGGAATTGGAGGATCCCCTCCGCAGATGTTGGGAAGCCCCGCAGAAAGTTTGATTTCAAACGATGCTTCTCGGATCCCCAAACTTCCGCCTTATCATCACGGTTACTTTCAGACACAACCCCCAATGAGCCCAGAGTTTTCACCTTCGCTATATTCACCACTAGTAAGGATCGTTCCTGAATCGGGCATCGGGCAAACCTACTACCCACAGTTTCCACCCATCATTCCTCAGCGTCGGCAATCTCCCATCCCTCAGCACGAATCAGACATTGCACACGATTCGAAGAGAAGATGTGTCTCCGGACAACCGTCTCCGCCTCCCGAGTATTGCGGACGCCTAGAAGAGTCCACTGATTTATGCTTCGTTCAGATCCACGGAGACTCGATGGTACCGGCGCCGGTCAATTCATACACCCGATCGCCGATGCCATCTATGATTCTTCCGCCAATGTCTTCCGTCGATTCTGACTCCGAGAGAGATGTGGCGGAAGCTGCAGCCGGCTTGATGGATCTCCGGCGCAAGGACACTGAGCTGGAGAGTAGCAACTATCGGAGAAAAAGTGCATAAATGTGACACATTGGGCTGGAAGGGTGGGTTCTGTCGGATCTGACAGAGATTGTGGGTGTTGATAGTGAGCAGACATGTTTTTTCTGCGACCTTTATGTTTTGGTTACGTTCTTGCTACAGAATGATTGATTCTTTGTCTTTCCCCCCATTATTTTCCCTCCCCTTAAATTGTTGGCTTTGCTGTTGTATGATGATAGATGTTCATTTGTATCTTGTGGTCTCTCCCCTGCTTCTCGGTCTTATGATAGAACGGATACACAGGAGGCTCTCGGAGTTTTGGTTTCCCGTTTATCTTTTTGTTCCGCGTTTGGTGGTATTTTGCTGTATATGATAAATGTGATTTTTTTGTAGAATGTTCTTCCGAAAAGTGCTCGAATTTCGTATCCAGTAAGTGTGCTATGATGTCAAGGCGCAAAGGAATTCCTTGGGCGTCTTGCATCAATTGTGTGAACGGAATGCCGATGTCGCCATCGTTGAAACGCGGTTGTTTTGTCAGCGTTTTCCGGTATTCATACTGACAAATTCAAATTCGGACTTGCGAGCTACGGAGGAATCCGCCAATACACTACTATCCAGTGCTATAAACGTAGAGAACAAACCCCACCTAGCTCCTGCTTTGTGAGATATACCTACTCGGTACACGTATATCTCACGGACTATCACTCCAACCAACATCCAGCATCAAACCCAAACAACACCATAATGGCAAAGCTCACTCTGTAAGTTACCCTAGATTTATTATCACTTGTGTAAGTAGCGGTCTAACTAGCAAAAGGTACACTAACCACTACTGTCCCTGGGCCCACCGTGCACACATTGCGTTGGCCGAGCTCGGTCTGGACTTCGAAGAAGTGGTCATCGATCTGAACAAGCCAAGGGAGCCATGGTATCTTGAGATCAACCCAGTGAGTTTGAGCCATGAATTTACTTCTCATCTGTATTGGGTTCAATAACTAATACATCTCTCTATCAATAGCGCGGTCTGGTCCCTGCTCTCAAATACAATGATGAAATCATAATCGAGAGCGGAATCATCACCCAGTTCCTTGGTATGCTCTTCCCCTTGCCTCCCACCGTTCCCTGACCGTACTAACAATACCCCCCAAAAAGCCGACGCATACCCCTTCGCTCTCCTCCCAGCCCCCACCACCCCAGAGGCAGCCCTACAACGCGCCCGCGTCAGCATCTTTGTGGACACATTTGTTAGCAAAGTTGGCAGCGTTCTCCAAGGCATCCTTATCCAGGCAAAGACGGATGAAGAAAAGGAAGCAAAGGCCAATGCTGCGATTGCTGCTGTCAAAAAGGAAATTGTTCCTCTTCTCGCTGACGCGGCACCGTTTTTTGGGGGTAGTAAAGAACTCACCCTGGCCGAGGTGAATACGGCTTCTTTCGTACTCCGCATCTACATCTTGAGTAAGGAGGAGTATGGGTTCTTCCCTCCAGTACTAGTCGCAGAATTGAAGAAGATCGAGGTGTGGCAAAGGTGGGTCGACGCCGTGTTGGCTAAGGAAAGTGTTACAAGTATCTTTATGGAGGAGGCGCATGTTCAAAGATGGAGAGAGAAGATTGCCTCGTTAAAGGCAGCTGAAGAGAAAAAATAGGGATTTGTACTCTACGCCCTGGTAATAATATCACCTCATGACGTCCATAATTCATTCCTTCTGCAGAGTGAAAGCGCCATCCCAAGCCAAAAATGCATCCCCCCTCCACGCCCACGCAACACAATAATGTCGAGCAAGCATCCGCCATTCTTCAACCTCATCCAGCATCTCCAACTGCCCGATTCTTTCCTTTTCTGGTTCATCCACCCAGTTCTCGCTGATGAAATAAACATCCGCCGCTTCCTGCCCCCCTGTGAACCCCAGCGTCTTAAACCGCAACTTCTGCCGCTCGAGCGATGAATATTTCTTGAGCGTCTTCAGCACAATACCTCTAGCTGCCAGGTTCTGTATCATCACCCGCCCAAACGCGTCTTCCCCACCGATAGGCTCGTAAACCACAATCCCCACATCTCCCGTAAAATCTGCCGTAACCCATCGAAGTATCTCATCTGCCTCCTCGGGGGAAAGGTAAATCAGACAGCACTCCGACAAAAAGAGCGTTGGTATTCCTGGCTCCACTCCTTTTGGCATCTCACACCCCGGCTTTAAAGACCGCAGGTCGAGGGGGTGGATATAGTACTCCGCCGATTCTAGCGATCCCGCATCTTCATTAATAGCTGTTATTGCCTCTCGTGGGAAGAATTGGTTCCGTAGTACCGCGGCGATCTTGGGTGCCGTAACAGTTGGAAAATCAATTTCGTGGTAGACGAGGTTATAGAGGATGTTGGCGGGAAAGCTCTGGCGCAGCCTAAAGTAACGCGTATCGCTTCCAGCGCCGAAGGAGATAATTTGTTTTCTCTGACCCTGCGAGGAGAGGAGGAAGGTGTTGACTATGCGGTCGAGGGCGGTTGTGCGGACGAATGTGCCTTTCTGGTTGTCAACCAGGGCCTGCTCGAAAACCGCAGATGAGACGGGACAAATGGACTACCTCTGTTAATTAGGGGAAACTTCCTCGCGCCTTTCTGGGCACAAAACGCTTTTGCAAAGTCGTCATGTAAGTATCCGGTTTCGACGGCAGAGAGACGCGATTGTGAGGCATCTTGGTCGGTTTGTTGGACAATGCGGTCTTTGGATTCTGCGGTGTCGGCAGTGCTGCTGCTACCACCACCTATAGTCCGTAATTTAGTGGAGGTACGGGGAACGGGGAGGCGGAGGTTGTCCATTGAGGCGAGGTTAGAGAATGCGGAGCTGAGTGGGGTTTACGCACGTGATAAGCAATGTGGATCATTCATTCTGGGAGGGTGGGGGTGAACCACTACTTTGGGAGATGCCCTCCAAGATCTCACCTGCGTTAGCACAGAGTATTTCACCTAAGCAATCATATAACGTCTTTTCGCTCAAATTTCCCTAGCAAATGAGGTAAGGATGGCAATTCGAGCGACTGCTAGCTACCATCGCGTGTGGTCGCTCTTGATGTTTCGTGAAGCAATCTCCAGCTCCTTCTTGAAGGCTACCATTCGACCGCGGATGGCATTGGCAACGCTCTTGGGCACAAATACATACCTACTCTACCCCAGATCACCAATCCGCAGAAGCTTCCTTTCGACTTGGCAGGAACCGCAATTTGGCTGTAAGTGTATGTGATTTGATGCCTAATAGTTACTAAGTACTAAGCTGCTCCACGAATTGGAGTGCTCTATTGAGTCTAGAGTACCTAGGGTAGAAACGGAGTGATTCCGCTGCAGCAGTGCTTTTCAATTTTGCGCTTGCACTAGTAGAGGGGGAAGTCAGAAAACGTGCCCAGAGCGCAAGAAAACTGTGGACAGATAACTGAATGTCCCAGAGCCGTGCCGCTGCTCTACCCCGAGACAATAGCTCGATATAAGTGTTAGTATCCACCGAATATTGCGTAATGGCCAATTGACTCAGTTACTACGCTGCCCACCGTGTGCTTATGTCTCGGGAGTAGTTGCATAGTCTATCATGGAGAATAATCTATATCTTGTCGATCGCCCATTGTTGATAAAGAGGGCGATCATGAGCGACAATCTCTGTGGGGAAGCTGCGAGTAGGTAAGGGGTAATAGCGCACAGATTAGGTTATGACGTTTGAAGTTAAGGCTGCGATGGGTGCTCGGTCAAGGAGGTAATAATCGGAAAAGCTCAATCCCTGTTCTTATAGGAATTTGTATGGATCGAGGCTAAAGGATTTCCGATTTTTACCTCCCTCAAGGAAGGTCGGCCGATGGTGTTGTTAAGAGATCAAATGCCCGAAGGCCCAGTCCGTGACGCCCCTATTTCTCTTGTCGCTAGGCGCTGTGCATGTGGTACCTGCGTTGGATCTGCGAATTGACCTTAAACGATCGTCCACTGTGAACAATAGATTCTATCTTCTCTCCTCCAGATTGTCCAATAATCGGTGCAAGGGACTGCGGAACATGCCTCATGGAATTGACATGGTATGTTACATGATCAATTAGATGCCGTTATTGCTTGTCGGAGAGGTATGCCAGACCAGTGAAAAACAACATGCAGGCGACTGACCCCTGACTCCAACATCACCGCGGCGGTGGCAGAAAGCTTGTCCTCATTTCCCATGCGAGTAAATTGGCGCTCTTTCTGGCAACCTGGTCGCCAGAAGCACCAATTAAGGCACGAGAATCATCTGAAAGTGATAGGAATCCCTGCAAACATATTGTGGGAAAGCAGGTCGGCGGTCTCATTGTTGTTCAGCCTGGAGTTTTGGTTGCTCTTGTGGCGCTTCCTCGATATGTCCAAGGATATCATGAGAAGGGTTCCCATCCCTTCCTCTCTTTTTCTTCCCTTCCCCTCACTCTATCACCATCAGTCATTCATTACTCGAGTCTTTGCGCTCCCCACGTTCCTTGACACATAGGACTGGTATTCCCTGCAACACATACAGTTTCAGAGGCACCGATTTATCGTTCTGTAGTCCACTCTTTACGCCCGCGACACAACTTTCATCATTTCCATCACCACCACCACACTCTTTTGAACACAATGCGCTCAATCACCGTTGTTGCTGTTTGGTTGTTGGTAGTCGGCCAAGTCATTGCAATCGATCATGGCTCATTCGCTCGGAGACATACACACCATAAACTCCATAAGAAACACGCAGAAAATAAACTCGCTAAACGGGGTGTTTGCAAATTTCCAGCGGATAAAGGACTAGTTGCAGTGACTCCAGATGCAGAAAATGCTGGATGGGCCATGTCTCCCGATCAGCCGTGTAAACCGTACGACAGTAATGAATTCTATTGTTGTAGTCACACGCTGATAATTTTTGGATAACAGAGACAGCTACTGCCCTTATGCTTGCCCTCCGTAAGTAGATATCCAGCGTCCTATTAGCATGCGTAAAATTAACTCACCTGTATAGTGGTCAACTCATGGCACAGTGGAATCCCAAAGCGACAACTTACAAGTACCCCGAGTCAATGGTAGATATTACTGTTCACGCGTTATCACTCGTGGATGTCGCTGATCGCGCGTTGTAGGATGGTGGACTTTACTGTGACGAAAACGGAGAGATTCACAAGCCCTTCCCAAACAGACCTTACTGTTATGATGGGGTCGGGACTGTGACGTGCAAGAACAAAGCCCCCAAGCCTGTTTCCTTCTGCCAAACCGTCTTGCCAGGAAACGAAGCTATGTTGATTCCAACGGACGTTGATGATGATGCGGTTCTTGCTGTCCCCGATACTAGCTACTGGGCGGGAACTGCAGCACAGTATGTTTACTGCAACAATTCGTTTCATAATCCGGGCCCATGCTAACCCGCGTCTTAGCTACTACATCAACCCCCCTGGAATCAGTCACGAGGAGGCTTGTGTCTGGGGCACTAAGGAAAAGCCCATTGGTAACGTAGGTTCACCGTTGCAAGTTTTCCCTTGTACGAGGATTGTGTGCTGATACCATTTATAGTGGAGCCCATATGTTGCTGGAGCCAATGCTGCAGATTCTGGAGAAACATTCGTCAAGTTGGGATGGAACCCTATTTACATCGAACCCGATGTGCCATTCCGTGATGAGGTTCCAGACTGGGGTGTGAAGATTGAGGTCCGTACACTTTATTGCAGCGAAATATTTGCTGTAACATTAACCAGAGTGATTAGTGTGATGGTGACTGCTCTGGTCTGCCATGCGAAATCGATCCCAGCAAGCACGGTGTCAACGAGTGTTCCCAGAATAATGCTTCAGGTGCTGGAGGAGCCAACTTCTGCGTCGTCGGAGTCCCCAAAGGTGTTACCGCAACTATAGTGGTCTTCACCAAGGATGGCAAAGGTTCCGATGATATCAAGGTTGCATCTCCTAAGCCTCAGCCTAAGCCTCAGCCTAAGCCTCAGCCCAAGCCTCAGCCCAAGCCTCAGCCCAAGCCTCAGCCCAAGCCCAAGCCCGAACCTCAGCAGTACAAGGGCGGCGACGAGGAATCTGCAAACAACGATGGGAAGGAGATTCCCAATGAGCCATCTTCGTCGTATGTTGCCCCCTCCATATCGTATACACCGCAAAAGACCACAACGTCTTCATCTTTCAGCTCTGCGACTCCGACACCATACAGCACCTCCTCAGAAGAGAATCACTACAACTCGTCGTCCTCTTACTCGTATGGGGATAAGCCTAGTACTACCTTGGAAAAGATTAGTTACGTAGCTTCGGCTACGGGGTACTTGCCTGCTCCCACAAACGGCACAATTTCGTCCACACCAGGAGTACCCAAACCCGAAGAGACATTTACATCATCAGCCAGCTCCACCACACTCCCCACGCTTGCGCTACTCTTAACGATAGCGTACAGTATTTTACTACTTTAATCAGCAGCGGATTTGCTTAATATCTCCGAGATATTCGGCTGTTTGATGTTAGTCCTGATTTTTGACTCATGATTTATTTGTCTTTCATCTTTCTCCCAACCTGATAATCTGCTGGCTACTACTACCTTTTTGTACACGTAATGGTTTTGATGTATTGAGATGAGAGCGAAGGAACGTTGTTTTGGGCGTTCCCGAATTGTTTTGGTGGTGGTGGCTGGTGTCATTGGTTCCCATTTTTGTGTCGCACTGGTATACGACTTTTAATTCGCATTCTTCATTTAAATATGCTGGTTTTATGATACCCCATTTATGACCAGGCGGCTGATCCCGTTGTTTGACCGAGAGGGTCCTTTCTTGATATCTTAGTAAATGTGCCGCTAGTTTTTGTTACAACCACGTTTTACCACCGGTGTAAAATTCTTCTGCTTAGTTGTTTATAGTTCGTGTATGCGAGTCAGGTGTATTATCGACTGTATAGCTAACGCTCAATTGTTTTCCCTTGTTATTTTTTTCACACTTTGAGAGGTAGGGGTTGTGTTTTGCGTACCTACCTACTCTTGTACTGTACTGTACCATTTTTTTCCCCTGTTGCTCGAACCGACTGGAAAAGTTATATAGCCAGGTCGATGTAGAATTAGAACCAAATCGAGCTCGAAGTGGTTGGTGGATTGGTGGATTGAACATGCTTTGATGACGTGGGAGCGATTACATTTGTTGAAGGAGCAAGAATAGAATCTCAACCTATGGTTGCGGCTGGCACATTACCCCCATTGTCCCAGATCCCCACAGTTTCCAGTGAGACTGGACGTCGACACGACCTTGGGAGTTCCCTTCTGTCTGTGGCGCGTACCGCCTTAACTTGTCTTGATGATTTGAAGTGGCTGTGTCGAAGGAAGTGGCTGTATCGGATACTTGAGACGTCGGCCTTGTGCTGTCGATGTCAAAACCATACGTTACGTATCTGATACGACATTGTGGCTATAAAATCATCGGCCCCACACGACCAGTGCCACAGTCGTGTGGTAGGAAAGGAGAAGGTGGCTTTCGCATGATTAGACGCCGCCTTGTAGACCAGGTTCGAGATGAAATAAGCGCCTGCTTAACCTGCCAAACTGTCGATGCGGGCATGCAAGGGAAAGGCGTCATCCATCTATTATTTGCTCAAGTCAGCTGGCTCCAATTTCAAAAAGTGGGGAATCACTCTTTATTACTCGTCCACTCCTATCCCAAAGCTGACCCACGAGCAGGCTTTGGGCCTGATTGTCATATCAAACTTTGACATCGAACTTGGTTTCCATTGAAGAGTAGATAGGGGTTGTTGTAGGAATTTATTAACCTTTGAAACAGGCCGTATTTAAACGCAGATCTGAACGTTTTCAGGTAAGTTTCGTAGCGGCTCCTGTTTACCCACTACAAAAGCTATGAATGATATCTTATGAAAGTATGGCCATCTAACATTTGGAGTTAAATATAATGTTTTGTTTTTCGCATATCAACTTCCGGGGACCCGTGGAAGGGCTCGCCATTCCTAAGATTATGATACGCGAGTGGAAATGGTCCGGGATCCGTTAACTGACATTTCAACCCCAACCCTAGGATCAACACCACATGTGGAATTTCCTCGGCCCTACAAAACAATGGGAGCCTTTCTGCAGTTGGGCACACAGATAAGCTGCATAAACCGTCAATGAACAGCCTTCTCGAGGTCTCCAACATGAACGGACCAGCTGTGCGGGCAGCTTTTCGAACGAGAGCGACCAAACTGGTGGAGTACTAGGTACTCAGAGTTCTGGCTGGCGGCTGAATCTCAGGGTAATATCTAGGGAACGGGTTGCATCGCACTATTTTGCGGGGATGTCTTGAAAGGCGATGATAGCAATGTATTTGGTCAATGAAATGGACATACTTCACGGAATGATCACTACAAAAAACTTTAAAGCTGAGATATGACATACAATCATTACTGAAACGATATTTGAGGCGTTCATGAGCCAGGTGTATGAGGAGGTTTGCGCCCGTCTTGCTTAGGAGTGGCCCTGCATGAGAACCGTAATATCACAAGACAATCTGAGGTTCTGAATCCGAGCCGATTGATTCTCTAGAATACTTTGACTCACCCGAGCCTGGATTCCTGGCCTTGGGGGGTCAAGCGGACCGAGGTCCACTCTGCGAGAGCTCGAGCTTCTGATAATCGCGAGTGATAACCCAATGAAGAATTGAACTCTAAGTGCGACGCAGATCAAGACCCTCCCCTTCCAGATTCCCCCCGGACCATCACGCCGAACAGACTACGTTTCAGTCTATGAGTGGATATAATGCATTTAGCGGACTGGAGCCACTACCATACTCGTCACAAAAATTTCTGCACAGCTATAAAGTAAATCACCCAAAGTCACGTCGGATATACTAGCACCTGCTGGGGTATTTCCATTTTTTAACATCCTCAACAGGCTACGTTTCAGTTTTTGAGTGGATATAATGAATTTACTCTATCGGACTGGATCCGGAGTTACTACTTGCCACAAAAATTCTTGCGGCCACAACTCATACCCAACCTCCCATTGCCTCCGTGAAACAAACCATCGAAGTCACCTCGGATGTTCTAGCACTTTCTGGGTTTTTCCATTTCTGCAGCCCTAACAAATAATTCGACGGCAAAAGTTCTTATCTACCACTCGTTCGATGGTGCATTTCTTATTTACCACACTTCGCGATTTTTATCCTAAATGCCTTTTATCCCCTACATGCTCAAATTTAGGAAATTAGTTACAATACTCGAGGTAGGGGAGTAAGAACATCGCTGATTGGCCAACCCGAACTTCATCCAACGACCTGTGGCAAATCAGGGCTTATTCATTGGCTACTTCAACTGATCGATAAAGCCAATTTCTAGATTAGAATATTGTAACCGATTTCTCATAACCGAACGTGTGGGGGAAACGAAGTCGTTTCTGAGTTTGAATGAGGTTTCGCCTCCCACTATCTCCATTGTGGCTATGAATTCCCTCATCGTTTCTTTGCCACTGCTATACCTTCATTATTACCGTTGTTACTCCTGGCTTAGTTGCTGCTTCTGCAAGACGGCTCAGAATGTTAAGGCGGACATGCTCCAGCGCAGCAAGTTGAGTATATTCAATGCCAGCATTCTGACAACATTAACAAATTTAAATTCGCAAGAGTGGCTACTAAAACTGATGCGTATATTTGCATTCACTACCATGACATTGTGAACGTGTGGTATTTAGGATAAAAATTGCAAAATTATAGTATATAAAAAATACGGCTGCGCTCACAAACCAGCATCTGCCTCCTTCACAAGCTCAGTCAGCAGACAGCTAGCCACCGAAGAAAACTCTAAGCACGAGAGCAAGATACAGCTTCAGATAGGTGGTAGGTAAAGAATTTTGCCGATAATTCGAACACATCACCCAGTGTTCTGGGTTAACAGAGAGTCATAATATCTTGCAGGGCTATGCTGCACAAAAGAATTAAACACATCCGGGGGTTTTTCAGGAAGGACCCAAGACGACAGCACCCACACACAAGCCCCACACCCAAGAATACGCAAGCCCCGCGGGGGGAGAGGTCTGAAGAAATATTCCGCACCACCTATAGGAACATCGGGGGACTCGTAATATCTAGCAGGGCTATGTTGCGTCAAAGAGGAAACACGTCCGGAGGGTTCCAGGGTGAATCCGGGCACACACACCAGCACCATATCCAAGAACACGCAAGCCCCATCGGAGACAGATCCGGTGCGATATCCCGTATCATAACTGTAGAAACACCCGAGGACTCACGAGCAGGGCTGTGCTGCGTCAAAAATTACTTAGACACATCCGGAGGGTTCCAGGATGGACCCAAGACGACAGACAACACACCAGCCCCACAGCCCATAAACACGCAAGCTCCATAGGATACAGGTTTGAAGCGATATTCCGCATCAAAACTTATAGGGGATCAACGAATATATTCCTCCAAAGAGTATAGAGCCAGAGTATCGTTCCCACAACTGCTACGTAGGGCAGCAAATGTATCGTACTACCGCGTAATCCGGGTATCCAAGCCACACCCCGGAAGGGGGTTGATATGTGCTGCCAAAGGAGGGCCCAATAACAAAGTTCCGGGATGCCAGTCATTATAGCGAGTGATAGCCAATGAACCATTGAATTGCCACCTGCTGTGGGGGCTGAGAAATCCAGCATGAAGAAGCTCGGGGAATAGGGTAGAGTACGCAAAGTAGACAGTTTAAAATTCGAGGCTGCCCTCAAACTTTAGTGTGGTGTCGATCATTTCTTCGTGCAGATTTGGGGCAAAGCTCCAAATCGCAAAACCATCCAGTACAGTACAAATCGTGTTTCAAGATTAATCCTCAGATCTGCAGTTTAGAGTACGGTAGTTGGTGGAGATTTCCGCCTTATCGAGGTTTCGGTAGATGATCCCCCTTGATATTAGAAACTCAAGCGTCATTGATCCACGGACGACGTCTTAAACGGTTTCTGACGTTGAGGTTACTCAACCACGTCGTCCCGCCAAACTTTCTGTGACACAAACAAGGTTATATATCAGGGACCAAATTGAGTTTCTCGAGATGGATCAGCTTCAAGCCTTCAACGTCACACGGATGGGATGTAGCTTTACAAGGCGAAAGTGGTGACGATAAATAAAGTGTTAAGTACCATATGTACTCAGTACAGGCGTTTGGAGTAGCAATGCCGACTGGATGTTTCGGTGAACCATGCGTTGTTACTCCAAGCCCCAGTATCGAGTACTCCGTTGTTATGCAGGGCGTCATCCGAACCCTGGTTGGTTATGCGCCTGAACCTATTTTAGTTCATATGACGTAGCAGTACCTGCACAAGCGAAGTTACCAGTTGATATGATGCGCTTGCCTTAAAACAGGTTTTGCCGGCCCAATGCAGGCACCCGGATGCTTTCTTGTAAAAAAAAAGAGTCGATACTAGAATTTGATGACCAACTCCTGCAGCACCACCAAAGAATCGAAGGAACCCGATTAAACGCCGAAAAATCCGAGGTGTCCAACGCCGGACTTCAAACGCCGGAAACACAGCCCCACAACCTTCGAGAAGCCTCGTTTCTGTACGTAATCAACCCTTATTCAGCCAAAGGTGAATGAGCAAGACTGCCAACGATACACACCGAACATATTCTCCGACCAGAGAAGTATGGGTCGCCGATTCGGAGCCGACATCGTTACGTGTTGAACCGGGGATTGAAATGTCAGGTGAGCTAGACAGTTGCTTTAATACTGCAGAAAAGTGACCCTCCGTTCCATCGTGAGTCAGATGTAGTAGAGCAGGCAGGTGAAATCTATAACCTATTCTCTATTCTATCACGCAAAGGTCAACTCCAGGTCACCCTATAATCACACAAACTATCGGACACAGCTGGGATTTGGAATCATTCGTAATGAATTAAATGGAAGAGTAAAGGTTGAGTCTCCTAATGAGGTATATCTTCCCGGGGCTATTCATATCTAGATAAGGTGCATCATAATCCACTGGTAGAGTATATGTTCTTATTCGTATTACTGATATATATTTAGGACTGGTAGTATGTTGGGATAACTGCTTGTACTTACTTGAATCAAGGGTGTTATGGATGAGACCTCATAGATAGCCTCTGTTGGTGGAGAAGTGTTCAACTTGAGATTAGATGCGCGGAGATGGATAAGTCGCTCGAAAACTGCGATTTTCTGGGATATACCATCTTCAGTAGAGTTGGTAACACAGCCGTAGGTTCAAAGTTTGTTTTGACGTCTACTCACACTGTGGCGAAAATCAGTGAATATACATAAAGGAGGGCGAAAGACGCGTGTTATTTGAGCCTGTCTATCCGTTGTAGGTCATTCTATCCGCAAACATTCCGCAGTTGAGAACACATAAACAGGATGACCACCCAAAGAGGCTATGAGTATTCAGTAAATAAAGCCCTTAGTCAACCCCGCATGTTCCGCTGCCCTGGGTAGCTGAACCACCCAATACAGGGGAACAGATCTGCCAACCTCGTGGCACTGAGATCTCGGCTGCGGCTGGACTGTATCCATCACAACGCTCGAGCTGAACTGCGGGTCCTCAGCCGATTGGATTGCCCCAGTTGACTGATTATCACCCTGGAAAAGGAAGTGCAACATATTAGGACTAATTCAATTGGTTACTGTCTAGACTTTTTGCATACTGACATATAATTCGCTTCAATTTATCATGCATCTACATGTTTGTTTGATGGCTGCGTGTGCTTGCGGGTCAATGGAATAGGAGTTGTATCGGCACATCCGAGGCTAGACGCTCATCGCAACACTACAAGTCGCTTGTGATGGCGCTGCTGTTTCAGTGTCTATCAAATTAGCTTGTGTTGGATTAAAGTAATCTTGTATTCTTGATTGGTGGGGGGGGGTGGAACCCGCGGAAAAACTCACTGCCATATTGCTTTTTCCGGGATGCCACGTTGAGGTCTGAGCACTGACGTTCCACAGAGCTTTGATAGCACAGCAGCACTTGAGGGTAACACACGTTGCGGTCTTGCGCGACATTTTGTGTTTGTGTTTAGTCCATGCTTAGCAAGCAGAGCAGATCTCCGGTGAAAAGTAAACGCAGCTAGGAGATCGCTTTCCGCCGATGCGATCTGTAGACCACATATTCTTCGGTACTCGGTAGGGCAGAAGCCTGTCGAGCTCGTGAAGTTCTTCATGTAGCACAGCCGCGCCAAAGTGACATAATTATCCAGTTGAGGACTTATATCGTCATTAAATGCGTCAAATTCGGGCAGTGCTACGCATAATTGTGCCCAATGGGGCAAATCGCAGCATTCCACATTGATCGGCGGCATGATGGCAGGGAAAAGATTTTCAGCGGAAGGATCCAATCATAGACCCTTATCGATAGAACTTGCATGCGGACTTATCCGCTCTTTGGATAACACAACACAGATACGGCAACGCTCTAGAAGGCTCTTCAGGGAACTAGAAGCATTCCGCGGAAGCACTTGGGGCATGGGACAGAGCCGTTTTTCGGGGCTCGGTGTCGGAGCGTGCCGGGGAGCTGCATGAACGTGGCTCTAGATTCTACGCGTCGCATGCATGTCAACAGGAGTGCATCTGCTATGAGAATTTTACAAATATTCTCGCTGCGAGCGATATGGACGCCATCCGGAATCCCGAGGTGTGCCGGCGAGCGTGCTGACTGGCATGCTGCATTCTTCTTGCGGTGGGTCGGATGGCATAATCATGGTGGAGTCCAAGCCGAAGACAGCCGACATGAGATGGAACAACGGGGCTGGAGGCCGGAGCGGTCGGTCGGATTGGACGAGCGACGGACGGATGGCACGCGCAGTGTTCGACGCAACTGAGCAAGAACAATGCGTGTGCTGTTGCAACACAAGCGAGGGGACCAGCGAACCACGCGAGGGCTCTGGGGCTCTGGATTCACTGCGAGCATTGCGAGTTTCTCCTCGGCAATCTGGAGCGGGACGTCTCAGCCACAATGTGGAGGTGTTGGCCTCGCGCTGGTTGGCTGCTAAATTTGCAACGTTGCATGCTTGAGGCATGAGGCCAGATCGGGGCACGGCCGCGTAGCGAGCACCCAAGCAGTGGGCAGATCGGGGACTATCGAACTAAAGGCTTTCTGGAACATGGCCTGCTCGGCGACCCGGCCCAGCAGAGAAAGGGCACAGGCATTGCAGCAGGCAGGGGTTGGATGGAGTGGAGTGGTTGTGGTGTGGTGGTGCACGCAGATGCAAGTTTTTGGCGGACAGCCTCACACACCAAACCACTGCTCACTTCCGCAATGACGCAGCAAATTTTCAAATTTTCAGTTTTCCAACCGCAATGCAAATATATACGCCTGTGCTCCCCGCGAGATGGCAAATTCGATTCCACCTCACCCACTGCAACTACATCTTCTCCCGAACAGGCAATTACAGGAGATTCAGCTCAACCCCCAACTGCCTCAAAAGTCGCCTCACTCGTTATCGGCTTTTGAAACTATCACGAGCGTGTCTTCAGCTTCATCACCCTCGTAGCTCGAAACCACCCCCACAGCCACAACAATCACGACCACACAGATAACGGATATCGCTAGCAGCTTCTCGTAGGTTCGTTCCCTTGCGCTCTGGCTTGTGCCTGTGCCCCGCGGTTGGGTTCCGTGGTTTGTGGCAGGCGATTTTCTATGTCCGAGTCCTCTCACTAACTTGTGACCTGCGTGCTATATCTCTAGACTCATCGCAACCCACGTCATCCGTTATCCGCTAGGGCAAGTTTCGACAGACTACTTACATCTCGCTTCGTCGGCCATGCTGTCTTCATCTCATCATCAACATCACCGATTCTATCCTTCCTCCACACTACCCTCCACATCCGCGGAGCATCCTCCAACATACTATCACTATCACGACCACGGTCACAGCAGCAACAACAACAGCAATACACACTCCTCCTCCTCATCCTCCATCTTCCATCCCGTTCCAGCTCAGATCTTTCCACTTGTGAAACGTCTAAAGGTTCACGAAGACTTGGACTTGACCGATATACCTTCGACATACGACTGCCCTCCTCTAGTCTACCATACTGCCACTATGACTCAGACGATTCATCGCGCACATCCTGTTATAAATCTACATCGCGCATCTGAGCCGGCGTCACCTGTCACAATTGCCTCTACTCTCTCCAACCACTCTACACCTGCACCTTCACCTGCAAGAGTAACAATTATTTCCGACAATCATTCTCCCACAGACTTTCCATTGTTCGACGACGGATACGCATTACAGGAACATCAACCAAAGCAATTGGCACCGCATCCTCGCTACGCACCAAATACTTCAAACCCATCGCCCACCACGGCTACTCAATTCAACGGGTCGTTTGGTGAGTTCCACCCATTGCCGTGGTCTCGTTACTCGTCACAATCGATGGAGCATGCGAAGCTTCAACGTCAACAACAGCAACAATATTATCATCATAACTCTACGCCTACCTTCAATAATAGAAACGATACTTTCGCGCATCATATGGATGATGATGAGCTTCCTGCACTTTCACCATCTCGAGATACTACTTCAAGGCCGTCTATCTCAGAGGTCGACATGCCAGCCACTCCTATACATTCTCCTATACACCGAGACGGAAATTATGCTCAGGCACCGGCAATTCGTGAGACCACCTACATCGTGAATTGCATGAATAGTTGCTTACAGACCCAATCAGATCACAGCCAAAGTATACCCAAGCTTGCTCGAACTGTCTCAGATGCGGTACAAGACGAGTTGTTCAACCCTGGAATTGCTCCGGGCACAACACACTCGCAACCCGAACATCTAGCAGAGCCAAACTCACAACTTCCAACGCTGTTTCAACAGGCGCAAAGCCAACATGCGATAGCTCGCTCGACACCAGTCAAGCCGGCGACGATGATGCGCGATCACTCGCCATTCAGAGCTAATTCCCCTTTCCATCCTGCTCGCACTCAACAGGAGATAATTCCGCCGCCAACACGGACTGCTGCGTTTGTGAACTTTGGAGCTTACACTTCGGCTCGTTCTCGCCGCGAGAATGAGATTGAGCGTGAGACCGAAGCTTTGAGAGAGAAAATGAAGCAAGAATACGAGGAAATGCAAGAGGACCCGAAAACCATATCCCCTAAGGACGCATACATTGAGTACCACGAACCCGAGGGCGACAGTATCCAGGGTAGCCTGTTTAGCAGCAGTCAGAATGACGACTCGTATTCTCAGCACAGCGGTGTCGATATCAAGAGCGAGAGTGGCAGGGACAGTTATCACGGATCCATTCAAGGGGACGACGAAGGGCATCATACTGAGCACAGCTATGACAGTATGACTACAAGTCGGAGAGAGAGTGATGTTTCCATGGCGGACTACAACATGTCGATCTACAATAGCAACACACACCAATTTGGTGACCATTTGACAGTTCCAGCCTATGGGTGGGGTGAAGAAAACTCTAGCCAGGGAAGTTCAGAGCCTTCTCGGCCGTCAGACGAAACCTATGAGCTTTCAACTCATCTACATAGACCAGAAGATACCAAGGCCAACGATGGTGCCTATAGCTGTACCGTCCATGGATGTACACAGCGCTTTTCCACTGCTAGCAAGATGTCGAAACATAGGCGGGAGGCACACCGACACAACACACCAATGGGCCGTGATGCACCGATTAAGTCACTGCTACAGGGTCCATCTCGATGTGCTCGGATCAACCCCACTACTGGCAAGCCTTGCAACACTATCTTCTCAAGGCCTTACGATCTCACTCGTCATGAAGACACAATCCACAACACCGCACGCCAAAAGGTCAGATGCGAGATTTGCAATGACGAGAAGACGTTTAGCAGACAAGATGCGCTCACTCGTCACAAGAAGGTGAGGCTCAGTTTCCAAAAACCTAATGAAGTCATTCGCTAACTGGTATTTTCATTAAACAGGTTAAACATGGTATCGACAAATAGAAGAAAACCTTTCGACTATTTCTTGCACGGAATCGAGCGATCACTCCACATTCGGCCGCTACTTAGAGTGCGGTACCGACCGCAATATGACGTCACACACTTACGATATCTGGATTTCGGCACTCCAGGATGGTGTACATTTCTGTCTTACATTACTTCGACCTGTTTCTTCCTTTTATATCATCCCCTTATCCTAGTCTTTCTCGGCGGTAGAAAGTTCCAGTTGTAATGTATTTCTTTTTTTCGTTTCTTGTATAACTATATCTTGGTAACAGGTCTGTTGGGTTGGGTTGGCCAGCGTTTTCCTGAGTTCGTCTGTTTGCTTATAGTACGGTGTTACTACTAAGTATATGACTTGCATTTTTAGTTTACGCCATATTCGTTATTCGGCTCTGTCATACTGTTTGGGTCACTTTTTGCGTCGCGGGTTTGCATTATGATGAATGGGCTTCATGAGAATGTATGTCTATGCATTTAGAAGGGTTCATTATCTTTTTTCAGGCGTTTTGTGGGAATGGAATTGGGGCTTGGGGCTTGTATGAGAGTTTGTACGATATTGTTAAGTCAAAAGCCGACGAATTAATGAGAGAATGAAGAGGATGGATTCCATCTTCTATAAATCT
>Ga0307515_10000593_pt1 | contig 84684 bp, 64 predicted proteins | sample 17_EM_MG_FD_194513 | JGI IMG/M metagenome (GOLD analysis project Ga0307515, IMG submission 194513) | Populus trichocarpa ectomycorrhiza microbial communities from riparian zone in the Pacific Northwest, United States - 17_EM | ecosystem: Host-associated > Plants > Roots > Unclassified | place... | reverse complement strand
TAGTCGGTCGTCAGCTCCGAAATGCTGAGCAACCCGCGCCATCCGTTCTCGGCCGCGTCGGCCGATTGAGGCAGCAGTGACGTCTGGTAGTTGACGTCGAGCATGCGCGCGGTGTTCTCCGCCCGCTCCATGTAACGAGCCATCCAGAAAAGGTGGTCGGCGGTTCTAGACAGCATCGCTTACTCCCTCTCGTTGCGTAATGCCAGGCATTCAGCTCTCATCAGGCTTCCAGTACCCATGTGTCTTTGGTACCGCCGCCTTGCGACGAATTGACGACGAGCGAACCTTCCTTCAGTGCGACGCGGGTCAGGCCGCCCGGGACCATCTGCACGTGCTTGCCTGACAGCACGAAGGGCCGCAGGTCGATGTGGCGCGGCGCGATGCCGCTCTCGACGAAGGTGGGGCAAGTCGACAAGCTGAGCGTGGGCTGCGCGATGTAGCCCGTCGGATTGGCTTCGAGCGCCTTGCGGAAGTCGGCGATCTCGGCCTTGGTGGCTGCCGGACCCACGAGCATGCCGTAGCCGCCGGCACCGTGAACCTCCTTCACCACCAGTTCGCCCAGATGATCAAGCACGTACTTGAAGTCGTCTTCTTCACGGCACTGGTAGGTCGGCACGTTGTTGAGAATAGGTTTCTCGCCAAGGTAGAACTCGATCATCTTCGGCACGTACGGGTAGATCGACTTGTCGTCGGCCACGCCGGTGCCGATGGCATTGGACAGCGTCACGTTGCCGGCGCGGTACACGCTCAGCAGCCCCGCGCAACCCAGCGTGGAATCGGGGCGGAAAGCCAAGGGATCGAGAAAGTCGTCGTCGACACGGCGGTAGATCACATCCACGCGCTTCGGGCCCTGCGTGGTGCGCATGTAGACGAAGTTGTCCTTGACGAAGAGGTCTTGCCCTTCGACCAGCTCCACACCCATCTGCTGCGCAAGGAAGGCGTGCTCGAAGTAGGCGCTGTTGTACATGCCGGGTGTGAGCACGACGACCGTCGGCTCGTTGACGGCAGCAGGCGCCACGCCGCGCAAGGTTTCGAGCAAGAGGTCGGGGTAGTGCGCGACCGGTGCCACCCGATGCTGGCTGAACAGCTCGGGGAAGAGCCGCATCATCATCTTGCGGTTCTCGAGCATATAGCTCACGCCGCTGGGCACGCGCAGGTTGTCTTCGAGCACGTAGTAGCTACCGCTGCCGTCGGGGTTGGCGGCCCGCACGATGTCGATGCCGCTGATGTGCGAATACACGCCGCCGGGCACGTCCACACCCATCATCTCGGGCCGGAACTGCGCGTTCTTGAAGATCTGGTCGGCCGGCACGATGCCGGCGCGGATGATCTCCTGCTCGTGGTAGACGTCGTGGATGAAGCGGTTGAGCGCGGTGACCCGCTGGGTCAGGCCTTTTTCCATCTCGCTCCATTCCGATGCAGGAATGACGCGAGGGATCAGGTCGAACGGAATCAACCGCTCGGTGCCGGAGCCGTCTTCATCCTTGGCACCATAGACGGCGAAGGTGATGCCGACACGGCGGAAGATCATCTCCGCCTCTTCGCGGCGGGAGTGCATGACATCACGCGGTTGCTGCGCGAGCCACTTGTCGTACACACGATAGTGGTCACGCACCGTGGTGCTGGTGGCCTGCATCTCGTCGAAACCGGGTCTACTCATCTGCAAGTCTCCTTGGGGGCAGGGTAGCAAATTCCAGGCCACTTTCGCACCAACGAAGCGCATTCACGCTGGTTTATTCAATGGTCGCGCGATGGTGCCAGTAGCGCCGCGCCATGTCTCGCTCGCATGCCGCCGCCGCAATGTTGGTCCCGCTGTGCCACCACCACGCACCGCACGCCGGGCTCGTTTGAACCGCAGCACCACGCTCGTCGAGCCGCGCCAGCACCTCGGCCACCGGGTGGCCGAACCGGTTCCGATAGCCGGCCTGGATCACCGCAACGCGCGGCGACACCGCATCCAGGAACGCCGCTGTCGACGATGTTCGGCTGCCGTGGTGCGGCACGACCAGCAAGTCGCTGCGCAACGCATCTCGCTGGGAGCCAAGCAGATCGGCTTCCTGCTGGCGCTCGATGTCGCCGGTGAGCAAGGCGGTGCCCTGCGCCCCGCTCACTTTCACCACGCACGACATCGCGTTTGATTTGAGGCCGCGTTCGTAGTCGGCCGCCTGAGGATGGAGCACGTCGAACCGCACGCCGTCCCATGACCACGACTGGCCGGCTTCACAGCGCCTGGGTTGGGCTGCGAGGGCTCGCAGCGGGTGCCCGGTCTCCAGCGAGCTGAGCAATTCTCCGACCGGCATGTTCTTCAGCAGGACGGCAGCACCACCCACGTGATCGAGGTCGCGGTGACTCAGCACCAGGCGGTCGACGCGCTCTTCGCCCCGGGCCCGCAGCAGAGGCAGCAAGACGCGCTGGCCAGCATCGCTGTCGCGTGAATATTGCGGTCCGGTGTCGTACACCATCAGATGCTGTGCCGTGCGCACAAGCACCGAGGTGCCCTGCCCCACGTCCACGGCCATCAACTCGAATTGCCCTTCGGCCGGCAGGTCACGTACCGGCAGCAGCAAGGGCACGACCAGCGGCACGGCCAGCAAGCGCATGCGCCACGGCAGGGGCGAGACCATCAAGGCAGCGGCCAGCAGCCCGGCCGCCTGCGCCCACAGCGGCGCCACCGGCACCAGCCACACGGCGCCGGGCACCTGGTCGAGTTGCGCCAACCCGGCGCACAGGCCCTGCTGCACCCACGCACCCACTTGCCACAAAGGCGAGAAGACCACACCCAGCAAGGCAAGCGGCGTGATGACCAGCGTGACCAGCGGAATGGCCACCAGGTTGGCCGCGAAGCCCACGATTGACACCTGCTGGAAGAACACCAGCGTCAGCGGCGTGAGGCCCAGCGTCGCAATCACTTGCGTGCGCAAGCCGCCCCTGACGCTCACGCCCATGCGCCGGAGCCAGCCCATTTCGGCAACAGGCTCGCGATGGCCCTGCACCGCCTCGGACGACATGAGAAGGCCCACCGCCATGAACGACAGCCAGAACCCCGGTTGCAGCAGCGCCCAGGGGTCGAGCGCACTGACAACCGCAGCAGCGACGAGCAGCACCAACGTCCACGGCCAGCGGCGGCTCAGCATCTGAAGAATGGTCACCGTGACCAGCATCCACACCGTGCGCTGCGCCGGCACGCCCCATCCCGAGAACAGTGCGTAACCCGTCGCCGCCAACAGCCCGCCCCAGCGCCCGGCGATCTGCGCTGGAACGACCAGCATCGCACGCGTGCTGCGCCGCCACAGGCTCGCGACCAGCAGACCCGCAAGCCATGCAAACATGGTCACGTGCAGCCCGCTGATGCTCATGAGGTGAGCCACACCCGTGTTGCGAAAGAGCTGCCAGTCTTCGCGTTCGATGGTCTCGGGTAATTAAGTCCATCCACGGGTATTGAGTTCATCCAACCTTTTACCCGTCGGTGAGTTCATCCAAACGACCGCTAATCGACGGGTAAACGCACTTTCCGAAATGCGCCAAGTCTTTGATTCATATGGGTTGGACTCAATTGCCCGCCTAGCGACGTCCGCACACGACGCGATTTGCCGCGGTGGCCCCCAAACAGCGGAGCAACGTAGACGGCTGCAACGGAACGTAACCGGGCGTTGATTCGTAAGGCTTTTTCGACCGGGCAGGTATTGAGTTCGTCCGGCCCTCGGGGCGATATCGCGGGGCGGTCGGGCAAAAGAGTTCGTTACCCGTCTTGGAATTCTGCCTCGCCCCGACACCCTGCTCAACGGGGAGCGCGCCCTGCGGTGCGCCAAGCGAAGGAGGTTGTGGTCGCGAACGACACAGCGCTAGTTCGTGCCGACGTCATAACCGCCCGTCGGACAGAGCACCGTTGACAAGGGGCCGTTTGAGGTCGAGCGCGTCGTCGACTTACTCGAGGCCACCATGCACCTCGGAATGGAGCAGCTCAGTGTTCGACCCTGCCGAGTTTCGGTCGTGATTGACACCCATACGATGACTGAGCCGCACTACCGCATCAAACTCATTGGAGCCATCGTCGACTGATTCAGAGCCGCACCTTCGGGTGCGGCTTTGCTTTCGGCCCCGATACCGGGCGTTGCCTACTTGGACATTCGGCTTTCCTCGATGGCGGACAGAGCCGCCGTGTTGTGAGCCCTGATGACCGCCTCGTGCTCTTTGATGAGGCGTTGAAAGGCCTCGAAAGCGCTATAGCAGCGCAAGCACTGAAGTTCCAGAGCGTCGACGACCTTCGGCAACGTCAGTGCTGGCGTACCACCAAAACTGTATGAGACATGCTCAGACTCCTTGCCGACGTGGCGGGTAACGACCTGGGTCATGCCAACCACTACACGAGGTGAGAAACGGTGGTTGTACGCATTCCTGAAATCGTGGGTCGCCGTCTGATACTCTTTCGCGGCAATCTTTTCGAGGCGCGTCTTCAGGGTGCCATAACGCTTCCAGCCTTTGCCGTGCTTGTCCGCAGTCTCAAACCAGATTTCGCCGTCCAGGGGGAAGTCATCCTTCCAGCTACTCCCCAACCGGCCCCGATGCGCTTGATGGCACAGATGCGCCGTCGCGAAGATGAACCGGGAACGAATGACATAGGGCAGGTTCAGCGCAACGGTCGCAACCGGGTCCACAAACTCCACTGCAGCATCCATCTGCTGCTGGACGCTAAGTGGCGCGATGACATCTCGCCACGCAGCAAGTTTGTGTGTGTAGCCCGTAAGCGCGTTGAGAGCGTTCGCCAACTCGCGAGCGAACTCCTCGAACATGTGACCGTAGGGCATCCAGGTGAGGTAGAGACGGCTAGGAAGGTCGCCCCAGTTGTACTCCATGAACCGACCCTTAAAGGCCGTACTTCTCAGGACACGTTGGTACTGGCGGTACCGCTCAATCGTCATTGGGTCTCCAGGTCATCAAGTCATAGCCGCATGAATTGAGGGCGTGACTACTCTACGTCGTCCCAGCAGCTTACCAAGCGGACGAGTCTCGCCGCAGTCGAGCGCGGGTGCGGCGAGAAGTGGATGCCTCAACTTTGGCGAACAACTCCGAAGCCATCACCTTGGCAGGCCGCGGCAAGAATGCCGGGCCTCTACACCACCAGACAAGCTGCCGCCAGCGCTGGAACCCGTCCAACCGAGCGACATGAAGACCGTCGGCTACATCTTTGACACCCAGACTTCCGGCTCGACTCAGAGAGAGATGGGTCGGCGTACTTCTGTTCCTACAGGAGCCACAGCGCTTCACGACCATCGAGCAAGCAGTCGAGTACGCCCACGACCAGTACCTTCAGCTGCTTCCCTTGTCGGCGGATTACCTGCCCAACGAGAGGTGGACGAATCTCGATGCCGAGGATTGGGCTGAGGTGACGTATCGCATGGCTCAGCTCGAACGAGAAAATGAGTCCACCTCGGCGTCATTCGCGCTGCGGCGAGCCCTCTACTCGCCGACGGCAAGGCAAAGGTTCTTCATCGTTGCGACAATCGCCCTCGCCCGCTGCCACTCGCAAGAAGCGCCGCGCGATGTGAGTTTTTGCGCAGGCATTCTTCAGCGAACACCTAGTGCCCGCGCCTCACCTTCGATACAGTTTCAGTCATCGCATCGGCATCAACCGCAGCGACAACACCGGCAAGGGCAGCGCCCGACGCCACCAGAGGAACTGAACGCCACCAGCGCGCTTCAGCCCTCGCTCCAGACTCGTTCAGAGTCACGGACACCCAGGCGAAACGCGCCCCCCGAAGCCCGTCTGCGTCTACTGCTGCTTCCAGCGCTCTGCGCTGCCTCCCCCTGGCGACACTCAATTCCAGACGAGCGGGTGTCGCACGACGCCCGGCGAATCGACCATGCACTACACCGTGCATGAGCACAACTTTCCCACACCACCGCGACCGCTCCGCTGTTGCTGAGCTACTTTCCAAGAGCCTCCCATGGCCCCTCAGCAGCGCCCTTCGCCGTCGTCTTCGCAACCTCGCCGGGCCGGGGCAACTGCCAGCGAAGCGGTCCTCACCTCCGTCCTGCGGCTTGGCGCTGCTCGGGACAGCCGCTCTATGTGTCGTGGGCGCCGGACTTTCTCGCAATATGGACCTCTTTGTCGTCGCACTCCTTCTCACAACCGGTGCAGCGGTAATGGGCCTGCGCAACCTCCTGTGGCTGCCTCTCTGGAAAGTCGGCTTGAAACCCCACCTGCGAGCAGTGACGGCACTGTCGCCGAGAGCGCATCTGTATGTGGCGGTCCTCAGTTCAAAGTGCGCCACCTACTACGTCTTCGACATCCTGCTCGCTGGTGCTGTGGCTTTTCGCGATATTGCCGAGTGGCGAGCGCTGCCATACATGCAGGCACACGCTGAAAACGCGATTTCCTACCTGCCCTATGAGGGAGGTCACTCCTACACTGGCTGGCTCGAAACACGATATGTCGATGACGATGCCAGCGGTTGGTCAGGAAACAGGAGAAACGTATCAGGAATGGGAAATTCTGGACGAGCTGAGACACGAAGTGATGTCGAGGGAGCCCCTCTTTCGAATTAGCGAGAAAGGGGAAGAAACTGATACGCAGGTTCGCCCCGTGCGCAACGAAAAGGCTCCGAACTTTCGCAAGCTCAGAGATTCAATCTTTGTCAGGCCATATGAGCGGCGAGAACGAGACCCAACTCACGACGCATGCATTGCAACCCTGGTCCGACTTCTTCGTAGCTCGAAGCTCAAAGTGTGGAGCGCCACTTTCAACGACGAAGGGGTCAGAGACCCGTTTGGCCAAGTCCTCTTCGCCCAAGGCAAGTCGGACTACGACTGGTGGCAGGATGGCGGCCCGTGCCGCATGGCCGCTGGGCCGGGTGCGTACATTCAGCCCGACATCTGCGGTCGGTCGAAGGAAGTCTTCTTTCCGTCCGCACGGCTGCAGAACGTCATCATCGAGGTCATCAATACGCATCCGCCCGAGCTTGAGACCTTCTACGCGCTGCTGGACTACTCGCGGTACAACCACCTCGTGCTCTTCTACTACGTGGTCCCTGACACCGACAGAAGCCAGTACTCCGAGTATGAGATGCGGGATGCAACGCTCATGCTCCGTGCCACGCATTACCTCCTTGGTGGCCAAGTATTCCGCAACGGCAAACCAGTGGAGCGGTACGGGAGGAACGACGAGGCTTGGTATGCACATCTCCTGAACACATACTTTGGAACGCCCCTGAGGGACAAGCGCTCGTAGTTCGAGATTTTGCAGTGGCACCGACCCAGACCAAACACAACATTTCAAAATGACGAAGCGCGCCAGTCAAGACGAGGAAAAGACCGCCGAACTCGTCCGGCAACTCAACTCCGACACCACCTGGCTACGGCATCGCGGCCGAGCTGCCGAACTCGACCGCCGGCTTCTTCAGGGCGCAACGGAAGAGGAACTCTCCGAAGTTCGCGTCAGTTGGCGAGGGCACATCACACACCTCCGAAAGGAGCATCGAGTGACAGTCGTCGGAACGTCCGCTGGCTTCTGGAAAATCACGGGCTCGCACGCAGAAACAATCGTCCTTACGCTGTCACCTGGAACGCCAACGGACGAGCTTGCAGCTGATGCCGACTACGAGGATGGGGAAGTCTCGCCCCCTGAAGCGTCACCAGCGGAGCCCGAGAAGAAGTATCTTCGCCTCCATGAGACTGCTCGCGCCCTTTCAGTCCTAGCCAAGGAAGACTTGCTTGGAAATGCGCTCATCAAGGCATCTGTTGGAATGCTCATACGACAGGCCAGTGAATCCAACCATTGGCACAACTGTGCGCATTACAGGTCCCAGCAGGCTGCTGATTTGATTAGGCAGCACAATGACCGCAATCCTGGTGCTCTGTCGACTGCCGCAAAGTACCAAGCCTTCTGCCGGTCCACCCTCCGGCACGAACACGTCGTACCCAACAGCGTCATCTACGACCTGCTGAGGGAGTCAAAGGACCATTCAGCGAAAGCGATTGCAGACATCCTCAGTAAGTACTGCATCCGCGCCACCATCACCATCGACGAAGACTCCAAGCTTAACGGGGCCGGCCTGACATCATCCATGCCGAGCGGGTTCTTCGAGAAGGGTGACCAGAAACTGTTCGAGGAGCCGCTCGCACGCTATATCGCAGCCGGTTTGGAAAATGAACTGTGCCGACTTCCAGTAGGGAGGCTTTGGTACCAGATTCCCTAATATCCTGGGCACCAGCAGGTGCTGCGGCAGCGAATCAGCTGCAGCTACACCCATGCCATTACACAGCCATCAACTCCCGCTGCCGCACCTGCTTCACCACGCCATCGACCAGCTCGACGATGAGCTGAGTGGGAGCATCGCGCTCAAGCAGAAGCGCCTGCGTCCGAGTCAGGTTCGCCGAAGTGTCCGCCCGTGTCGCCTCAAGCAATTCTTGAACCGCCTCGGTCTCCTCGAGCACTTCGTTCTTGCGGACGTCCAACGTCCTGTCGCGGTTCCACATGGACTTGAAGCGCCCAACGTCGACACCGCCCTGTGCTTCGACCAGCCCCTGAACACCCTTGAACTGCTCAAGGCCCTGTTTGATGCTCTCGCACCTGGCTGCCTTCAGTGCTTGCTCGCCTGGATAAAGGCTCAATACATACCAAGCCAGCACCCGAGTCCGCAGGCAAATCTCTAGGTCTTCAACGACTTGGCCAAGCTCTCGGTACTTCTCGACACTACTCTTGTGGAGACTCTCTGTCCCGAACGTATCGTCATCCCTGGGCGCAACCCGAGCGCGGTGTTGAATGTCAGCCATGAGGTGGTTCTGCACCGACAACAGCTCGCGCTCACAGGACTCCAGTTCACCCCGAATTCCTGAGCTCAGTTCTCCCTGCGTCAGCGCATCGTGGGCTTGCTGCAGGTACTGGTACGTCCCCTGAATTACGGCACGACGGCGACTTTCAAGGAACTCGCTGATGCTGTTCACAGCATCTTTGATTTCACCGAGTTTCTGGCTGATATCGGCCATGTGCTTCTGCGCGACAACGACGGATGCCAGCTGCCAAACCGCCGCAGCGTTAACAAGATTGGTCAGGTCTTTGACTTCAAAGAGCCGAGCGTGCTCCTTGATTCCGCCCTGGCCCATTGCCATCGCACGAAAGCCATCCCCGTTGGCGGCCCGAATGAGCTTGCCGTCGATAACGACCTCCATCAGCTGACGCCCTCTATGGGCCTCGGCGACGAGCATGGACGGCGCAGCCTGCATTAGCGAGGAAATTCGACTAGCAACGCCCAGCGAAGGCTCAACCACTGGCGACTTGGTCACCGCAGCGAGGTCCGACAACGGGAGCGGCCTCAACATGACTGCAGGGTTCGCGAGGTCAGTCCCGAAGTGGAGCGCTATTGGAAGCTGAGCCGGTTCTTGCGGTGCTGCCACAGCGAGACTGGAGGAAGCCGGCGCCGGCATACCCTCCCCCACAGCCGCCGCAGAACTCCCGGCGCCGCGCCCGCGAACAAAAAGTACTAGCGCTACAAGCGAGGCAATGCCGAGGACTAACAGCGCGATGGTTATGGAATTCATGTGCCTCCCGTATTGACAGGTCTAGTGTCTCGTGATGGGCGCTGCCCCGGGGTCGTCAAGTACTTGCGGTCCTACTCGGAGTCGTTCTCGCGACAGGAGGTTCGGTAGACCTTGTGCGATACGCTCAGAAGCAAGAATCGGAGACCCGTGCGGCCAGGCCTGCGGGCGAGCCTGACCACGCAGCTGCTAGCAAGTTCCATTGGGGTTCCCAGGTCGCGCGACCAATCGGCAAAGCAGCACGGCGTTGCCATTGATGTCACTTCTTATGAGAACCCAGGATGCCCATGAGCAAGAACCTGCAAGACCTCAAAGCACTTGCGGCAGCCGCGGATGCTCGCCGTCCTCGTTCTCGGCAGCCCGAACGTCTCCCCTATCCGGAGTTCCCCAGACAACGGCGGCTAACCGCAGCCCACCGATGGAAGTCGCTCCTGTGGTCAATCGACACCGCGCAGGCTCACGAAGTTCATGCCCTGCGCGGGCTGACGGTCGCGCTTTCTCGCATCATCCATGGACACGCTTTGGATGCGCTCTTGCTTGACGCCCGGGAGTTCCTCAAGCCCGAGCTCAATCCTTCAGACCTGCTCTGGGATGAGGACTTGCCGCTCAAGGCAGGCGGGCAGACGATGCGCGACCTCATCACGCCCTCGGCGCGCTCTCTGTCGGTCGACTTGAACGATGCTGCGGTATTCCCCTCCCCATGGGAGCGTTGGCGACTTCACGGGGCGTTGCAGAACCTCGGCACCGGCCGTAGCTGGGGTCCCTGGCGCCAAGACAGGAATCACTTTGGCGTTGCCTGGAGGCCATGGCCGCTCGTCTGGGTCAGCAACGGCAACCACAGCACGATGGCCGCTCTTGTTCGTGGCGGTGGTCGATTCAAGTGCCACGAAGCGTTTGATTTCACTCCGGTGCTGAGTGCTGTACGAACGGACGGAATCAATTGGTACCGCGTAGACAACGGCGAGGAACTCGGGCCCGTGCACTCGATGCCCATGGCCGGCATCTTCGTGATTGGGCAAAGGCTCAGGAGCCTTTGAGCGACCCAAGCTCCGGCCGAGACATCACGCGGCTCCGAAGCCTCGCACTTCCTGGTATTCCTGTTCCCGCTGGTAGACCCGCGGACTGTCCGAGTAGCCAATCAGATTCAAACTCTTGGCTGCCGACAGTCTCTTGGTCAGGGCGGAGCGCTCGTCAGCGTCCTAACCGAACACGCCACCGCAGCAACTTGCTCGATTGACGACATCGAGCCGCGAACATCCCACTCGCGCGAACCCGCAACCAGCGTCTGCCCCTGTGCATCGAGAGTGGCGGTTGCGGCGACGGCAAACCACAAAGTCTCCCCCGGAGGAATCAGCACGAACTTTGTCGGAACGCCTGCGCCATCGAGCACGCGAGTAATCTTGAAGTCGTAGGCCTTTCCGGAACATCGGTCTGCTGACGCCTTTCCCGCCCCGTCGAACAGCGCAACTTTCAGCGTGTCGGTCTCCCAACCCTGTGGCTTCGGCCCGCGGTTCTTGAGCAGGACGTTCAACGCCACGTCAACCTCGGCGCCTTGCCGCTTGTATGTGACGTCACCAAGGCTCAGCTCAGGTGAACTCGGGCTCGCCGAGCGGGCGATAACGTACGCCGGAAGAGTCATTGCACCCAGCACAGCCACATGCCCGGTGAACACCGCGGCAACTACCACGCCTGCAACCACAACCGACGAAGCCTTCGCTGAACGCCACATGCGCCTCCAGCGCAGAGCTGTGAGTACAAAGGTCAACGGACCAAGGAAGGACAAGGCCAGCCCGCCAAGGATGCCCGCGTACAAAAGTCCGGTAAACACTATCGAACCAACCGCTCCGCCCGGAGGGGACCACTTGCCAGCCACGGTTGCCAGCACGACGAAGCTGAACGCCGTCAGGAACAGCCCCCACGCCTGCGCACCAAGGGCGTAGCTGAGCACAAAGGTCACCATGCGCTTTGACATGGGCGCACGCCGCAAAGCCAGTTGCAGAATCGCCGCGAAGGCCGCCACCACCAGTACGCCAGGAAGGGCCTGCACTGCGACCTTCACCAAAGAGACCTCTTTGCTCAGCGTCTCGGTCACCTTACCCGCCAAGTCGTCGACGAACCAAATCCAATCGAGTATCGAAGTCCCGGCAACCTGCCCCATCAGCGATAGCAGAAACAGGCCAATCGACAAATAGGTGAGCGGCAGAACGTACGTTGGCTTCGGAGCATGCCGGTCGGCCAGCAACCTTCGCGAGGTCCTGCGCGGAGCAACCAGGACACTGAGTCCAGTGCGGAAGTAGCGAACAAGGAACAACAGCAACCCCTCGACGCCGGACTCGACGGCCTCGGCAATTCGGATTCGAGGTTTCTTCGCGGGCTCGGACATCGTCACCACCTCCCATCTGTTGGCGGGTACCCAGTGCGCATTCGCGGCCCGCGTCGAAACGGTAAATTCGGTAGCCAGAACGGGGTCTGGACTTGCCGCGGTGCTTTGCGGACGTACTCTTCACCTGTGCAGCAGCTGGCTCAGCGTCTCCCGCGCTTGCGCTCTGCTTTGAGCCGCTTGACTGCGGCCATCTGCAACCTGAACGCAGTCACTGCCTCTTTGGCTTCCTGGTTCCAGGTGTCCGTTTTCATGTGCGTGAGCATGGCCTCGAGCGCGTCGCCCAGCTGCCCGAGCTGTCGACCATAGCTTCCTACATCGTCAAGGATTTGCTGCTCAAGTCCCGGGTCGGTCGACTTCCCCAGGTTGATGTTGATGAGACCAAACTGCCCACCCACCACTTTCGTGAACCAGGTCCAAGGGTTGATGGTTTGGCTGACGTCACCCGAGAGCGGAAGAAGAAAGTTGGCCATGAGTGTTCCTTTGGTTGGTGAGAGAGCTGGAAGCCGTTCGGCCTGTAGTGGCGGTCGCATGAAACCTGCAAGAGCAACCTGCAAAGCACGGCTCAAGGCGGCGCATCTCGCTAGCCGCAACCCGGATGTGGGGAGCTGCGCAGGCAGTGGACTTCTTGTCCACTCATGGGCGGAGATAGCTCTGAATGACATCGACCACATCCACGACGCTACAGCCGTTCACGATGCCGAGCCGGCTGCTGCAGTCGACAGGTCGGCTCAACTGAGACCTCAGCGCTCGCCTGGTCGTAGATGCAAGTTGCCAACCCAACGGAATCGGCACCGAGTCAACGCCAATCTGAAATTCAATGTAGTCCGACGAGACGTGGTTGTCCTGCATCGTCATCACCACGGTCTTCAGCACCTCTGCAGCCAGAGCGCCTCTAGCCGTGCGAGTGTTGACCATGGTCCGTGCCGGGGAAAGTAGCTCCCCAAGACCGCTCGCCTCAGGCTCTTGCGCCTCCTCTGATGCTCGGCGATTCTCTGTTGCAGCCAGCATGCTCGGAGAGTTCCCGATACGGAGGACTACCGGTCGGATGGGAATTCCGTACTGCGCGGCTGTCTGCATTGCCACGTCTACAGCCTCAGCTAAAGTCGCCGCGCCGGAGTTCTCGAAGTAGCCACCGTCGACGAACCTAAGTTTCTTGCCTTGCACAATCAACGCCGCCGCCGGGGTCACCAATGGGAACCTGGCACTCGTCACTGCCATCGTACTGATGCGGAAGTCCGTGGACGGCAAGAACTCGTAGAAGGTTGCCAAGCGGTGGAACCTTTCTTCGAGCGGGTAGACGGGCGACGCTACAGTGCGATGCCCGGTTTCCACATTCGTGGTGTTCAGCATCAGAACCGGCACATTCCTATCCGGTTTCCAGTACGAGTACAGGCTACGCTCCATGAAGTCGCTCTGGAGCCGAGCCTTGAAACTTCGCTCGACCGTTTCCTCCAGCGTGCGGGCACGGTCCCAGGCCGGCACCTGGAACGGTAGAAAGCGCTGCAACGCATCCGGGAACAACAGGGTCGCGGCCAGTGGGGCCAGATAGTCGGCCTTGAGCACAGCCTCGGTATGGCCAGCCAGGACCCCGGTCCCCACGACCTCCCCGGGACACTTCAGGGCGGTCTTAGCATCGGCCGAGGTCGAGGCATCAACGAGCCCGGCAAACGTCGCAGCGCCAACGCTGCCGCCGGAGACACCAGACACAACAAAAAGGTGGCGCGCAAACGCCGGACAGCGGTCCTGGATTGCCGAAAGCACTTGTGCTGTGAAATAGGCAGCCCGAATGCCTCCGCCCTCTGCCGCCACGAATACGACGGGATATGGCTGACTGGAACCCGCAGGAACCCTAGCCAAAAGCCACTGGTGCAACGCATCGCCATATGCAAATGTTTTTGGCGACCCCGGTAGCTCGCGCAATTCGTGGTTGTCGTTAAGGTCTATCGCGCTCCACACAACTGCAACGCCGAAGAGCAGTGAGAGCCAGTGCCACCTTGGTGAGCGTGGCGACGAGGTCAACCAAGTTAGTGCTGGCACGAGCGCCACGCATGCGGCCAGAAGAACTGCAATGGTGCCCAGCAACCTTCCCACCTCCTGAGGCGCAACAACGGCGGCGACGAACATGGCTAGGCCAATCCCGAGCGAGACCGCAATCCAGTCACCCTGCGCAAACGCGCCTGCTCGCGCGGCACCACCTTCATCTCGGATAAAGCGGATGGTTTCCCGTGTGCGCTTCGAGTGATACACCCCGATAGATGCGACCCCGAAGAACACGACGACCCAAGTGAGGACCGTCGCCAGCAGATACTCGTCGCCGGTTAGGCCCTGCCCCGCCTTCGACATGGCAGCAGCAGCGCCGAGCCACGGCAGAACCGCAAGAACTATGGGAAGAAGCGTCAACGCTGCCCGCAGTACCAAATTGCTGGCCAATGGCAGCGGGAACCTGTTGCCAAGGGCGTAGCGGCTCCAGTAGAGCTGCGTCCATCCGAGCAAAAAGAGGCCAGCATAGATAGCGACTAGATTGCTCAGTACGCTCGACTCAAGGTCACCCTCGACCATATCAAGCAGATAGACCCGAACAACTTCGTGTATCTGGTCCCCGAACATTCCAGCCAGCAACATCAGCAAGCCGAAAATGGCGGGTACGCGACACACGTACGCCATGTAGAGCAGCCGGGACATGGTTCGAAACCTGGGCGGATTGCGTATCCGGGATTTGCTTCCGGGTTGAACCTGTGTCATTCGATTTCCTCAAGGACCTCGGGTTGAATTCAGTCCGAGCCCCCTTTCACCGACTCGCCTAGCACTCGCTGCCGAGTTCGCTCTTGCTACCCTTGAGCGGGACTGCCTTCTTAGACAACAGCGGGTTAACCACCTCGGCGCGAAACCGCTCCAGGTCGGCGTCCGAATCGCTGCCCTCCATCGAGACTTCGATGGCTACCTCACCCTTGGGCAGGGACCACTGCTCCACCTTGAGTTCGACCTTCGACGAGCGGGCCTTCGTTCGCTCCATCTGGCTTGAGCAGCCCTTCGCCGTTGCCGAGTAGCCCGCCGGCAACACCGGCTGCAACGCCGCCTTGTCTACTGTGCAACTCACGGAGAAGGCGCGCTTGGGCAGGCTGACACCAACGAAGCCGACATCGACCTCAGCCTTACTCTCCGAGACGCCAGTCAGAGGGCACTTCCAGGCCAAGAGTTCAGAGGGGATTGGCTCCGGCCCGCGGACCTTGTAGGTGGCGTCAGGCTTTTCTCCCGGCGCACCCCGCTCTCGGCCGATGACCTTGTAGCCCGGAGGCACTGTCGTCGGCTGCACGACATCGAAGTAGCGGACGACGTACTTCTTTGATTTCCCAGGCTGAAGCTTCAGCGCGACCACGACCGCAGCAGCGCTCCCTGGGCCACCCTGCGTAGGGTCCCAACGGAATGCATACTCTGCCGGCCCAGCGCCAGCAGATGTGGCACCTGCCGCCAATGTCATAGCCACCAGTATTCGCATTTCAATACCCCATCTGTGACTCATGCCGTCAGGCATGAAGCCAGAACGCAAATTCGGCAAACTGCTCGCCCCGCCACCAATCGGTCTTGCCCGTTCCGTAGCGGAAGTTTGTCGCCCCGGCCTGACTCTGAAGGGGCGCCACCACCTCGCCAGCTGTATTCCGCTTGGCACTCAAATCCGCAGTTTCCGGCACCACGACTGCGACGTGACCTGGTCGGTTGCCCTCCCTGCGCCGAGCCACGATGACGCCGACAGCACCTTGGTCGACCTCGGTTTGCAGCTTTGTCAGAGTACCAGTCGACCGCCAGCCAAATGTCGGCCCGAAGTCCCTCAGCCAAGCAAAAAGTTCATTGGCAACAACCTCCGAGATAGTCGCTCCCAGTCTTGGCTCGACTGGGTTTCCCCTGGCGAGTTCGACAAGCGCTTTCGAGGTCCACCAGACCCGTGGCAGGTAGACACCGGCAAGGTTGCAGAAGTCGTGCGCATAGATGTTGCAGAACGTCAGACCATCTCGCGGCTGGTATCTCAGGTAGGCAGGATTCTCGGTATCGAGCCAATCGACGATGGCAGCCAACTCCTGCCGCAGGGCCTCGGCAGTCGCCCCGATACGACCTGGCTGGTTCGGCTCATTGAGCGACAAAGCAGTGGCGATGCCACGCCGCTTCGTGATGACACCGGGCTTGGGCGAGGCGTAGACCGCCGTGATGCCCGTCGCGGGATTAGGTGCTTGCGGTGTGACCAGAGGAATGCTGGCTGCGGCGTCCGTCGGTTCCAAGAACTTCTTCGATGCGTAGCCGTGCAAAAGCGCGCCCAACAGGCTCGTTTCGACTTCGACGAATCCGTTCTTGGCCGTGTTTGCGAGCACTCGGACGACGTGACCGTCCGGCAAATGTCCGATGACATTTTTCTGCGGCGGTTCCGAGATGGCCGGCTCGCTGCGTAAGCGAAGCATTCCTTCCGCCACCCGCACCTTCATGGGCGCTCCGTCAGCGGTCACCGGAGTCGGGGGCAGGATTGCGGCCAACCCGGCCACGGCAGGAGTAACAAGAGGCTCGGCCCCATCGACGGCGACGGTATGCGCCAGCCTCAGGTAGTCGAAGAGCGTCTCGCCATAGTACTTCGTGCCGTTGAAGTAGCCTTGCTTGAGGCCCTTGGCAGGCTTGTAGCCGCCGGTGTTGTAGGCGATGCCAACTGAACAAAGCTCAAGGTCGGATAGCGAAGGTCGACCATTGAAACCCACTTTCTTGAGTGCATGCCCGAGCTCGCCCAATGCCTCTCCGAGCGTCTTGTCGAACTGCTCGTAGTCCTTGTTCAGAAAGTAGTCCGGGTCATTCAGAAAGAACTGAAGGTCACGCTGAAATAGTCCAAAGCCGTGACAGAACTTGTTGGGCTTCGATGCTGCCCCCGCATAGGCCGGAACGTGCTTTGCCATGTCAACGAGCGCTTGCCTCGCAATGGCGAACATTTTCTGCCCCTGGGCCGCCGCGACTAGGTCTGCCTTCGTCTTGGGAAATGCTGACCGGCCCTTGTCAGCGTCCAAGGTGTCGCCAACACAAAGTGCGAGCACCTCGTCGCGGCCAAGACCCTTGCGACGCAGCGCTGGCCAGACCTCGCCAGTTTCCTGACATGCGAGCGCAACCATAAAGTCAACGGTCAGCGGTGTCCCCACGATGGCTAGTTCAAGCGCTGGCTGGAACTGCGTCTTCAGCCAATGAACGTCATCTGCAGTGGGCATGGTTCCTCCTGAGCACGAGCCGCGATGCGACTGTCACGGAATAGGACTGACTTTCCAACCCCCAGTTTGATGACATGCGCTATGGCGGTGAGCCCGCGATGCTCTGCACGCAGCCCTCAATCGCCCTGCCCCATTGAGCAATGCCATGCGAATTGACGGGTAGTCCATCCCCTGAATGGTCGATGAAACAACTTACAGGTTGCGGTGACCAGCGGCGGCCGACGACAGTTCGAGTAGGCGAGGTGACGCCACGCGGCGCAAGGGCTCGTCGAAAAGCGGTTCAAAACTCTTGGAGGGATACATGGCTAGGACATGGACATCGGCCCTGGGAACGAGTGGCCCAAGGAGGGCCATTCGCCTTTCAGTTGCTCTACTTCTCGGAGGAACAACCATGGCTGCGAGCGCGCAGCTAGAGCAAGTAGGAAGCGACTTTCCAACGAAACCGTTCTGGAGCGTCAAGAACACCTACCGATTCGTGTTTCCCTCAACCGCCATTCGGGATGTCAATGCCACAGGAGGATGCTCAGGCGCACTCCCCGCCACCAAAATCGCTGTGGGGACAAAGTCAGTCTTCGTAGAGCACAAGCGCAGCGAAGATGGCAAGGAACTCATCGGCGAGTTCGACTACGTGACGACAACGGGGCTGCCCACGACTGGAGCGCAAACAGCGAAACTCGGGACGGCATACCGAGTGTGCCAAGCCGACGACTCTGTGCCCGATTGGGCAATCAGGCGTTCGGGCGGCCTGGACACAGGCATTCTGGTTATACCGTTCAAGGTGCGCTCGGGAAGCCTCTATGGCGACTCCACCTTGGGCCCATATGTCGCGGCCAGCGGGTCCACCATCTCTCTACTTGCGACCTTTGGTCTCACGCAGATTTCGACCAAGTCGCAGGACCAAACTGACATAAAGGAAGAGACTGGACTCACCTTTGCCGTCGGCACCATCTGGCGCGTCAAGAAGGACTGGGACATTGGCCTGGTTGTAGGCATAGACCATCTGTCCGGTGCAGCAGGACAAGAGTTCCGCTTTCAGAACAAGCCCTGGTGGTCGTTTTCCATCGGCTACAACTTCACAAAGTAGGTCGAGTCCGACGTTTCGTTTCCATGCAGCACGAGGCCGCGCAAAGAAGTTCAGAAGTCACAGGGGCAAGCGCAACTAGAGCGCGGGGAGAAACTGATGTCCAAGGTCAGTATCGAGCGCATCTCAAAAATTGTGCGGCTCATTCGAAAGCGCGGTTCTATCTCCATGGGCGTCTTGAAAGACGAGTTGGAGGTTTCGGAAGCGTCGGTTAAGCGAGACTTTGACTTCCTAAAGGACCGACTTGGATGCCCGCTGGAGTGGGACCCAAAACGTCGTGGCTACGTGATTCGAGACGAGCTCGCCGAAGGTGGGCGATTCGAACTGCCAGGTGTCTGGTTCGACTCATCGGAAGTTTTCGCGCTTTTAACCATGCTTCATCTGGTTCAAGGCGTCCAGCCAGGACTTCTCGAAGAGCATGTGGGGCCCCTGAAAGACCGCCTCCGAAGCATGCTTGCCGAAGGGACCGTCTCGTCCCGCCCCATAGAACGCAAGCTTCGGCTTATTCACTTCGCTCCTCGAAAAGTCGAGTTGAAGCACTTCCAAACAGTCGCTGGAGCACTATTGGAAGGCAAGCGTCTGAAGCTTGGCTACTGGAACCGAGATAAGAAGCAGCGGACCGACCGAGTGATTTCGCCGCTGCAGCTGGTGCACTACCGCGAGAACTGGATTTTGGACGCGTGGTGCCACTCACAAAACGGGATTCGCTCCTTTGCCCTGGAGGCCGTCCTTACCGTTCGCGTCCTAGACGAGTCTGCTCATGAGGTGACCGAGGGGGAATTGCGCGAGCACTTCACTTCGGGATATGGGATTTTTGCCGGCAAGGCGCTCCATCGCGCTCGTCTACGCTTCACACCAAAGCGCGCACAGTGGGTCGAAAAGGAAACCTGGCACCACGACCAAACGTGTTCATACGAACACGACGGCAGCTATGTGCTCGAGGTCCCATATTCAAACGACCAAGAGCTGCTCATGGACCTTCTGCGTCACAGCCCTGAGGTCGAAGTATTGGGCCCGCCGGAGCTGCGAGACAAGCTTCACGCAGCCTTAGTCGCGGCAACGACAAAGAATCTTCCGACCGCCGCCTCGGTAGGTCATCCCTTGAGCTAGTGAGCTCCGCAGAATGCGTCCAGCTTGGGATGGTTCTGAGCAAGGAGTGCGGTATGAGAGTCAATATGGCTCACCTTCGTGAGCGTGCCCGGAACGGGCAATGGATTGATTTCGCGGTGTTTGACGCGCGTTCGTCCAGCGGGACGCAAGGCGACAACCAGCAGCTATTGGCCCAGTTAACGGCCAAAGCGAGGCTTTCCAACCTTCGAGTTGAACAGTCAGCCCTGGCATTCAGGTCTGGCGGCAGGGTTCAGTTCTTTGGCAGCCCGCCCTTGGTTGACTACCTCTCGAAACGTGGTGTTCCTGGCTGGACTCACACCGTTGACGCTTAACTAAGGAGCTTCCTCATGGCAAAGAATGACCCCATCGGTGACAACGCTCGTCGCGGCGCAGTGCGCGACCGCTCGCAGGTGTTCAATCCCGCCACGCAAACCTGGACCAAGCGCGACACCGGCAACGGTCAGTTCATGGACCAGAAGAAGGACGGCGACCCTTTCAAGGGTGTTCGAAAAGAGCCCAAGAAATGAACGGCCCCACACACCGCTTGGTCGCCGGGGCGACGGTATGTGTCTACCTCGCTGACCAAGAGCGCAATACCGGCACGCCGACACTTAGGCCGGTCCTAGGCGGCGCCGCAGCAGCATTCTTCACGAATCTTCCAGACATCATCGAACCCGCTACCTCGCCAAATCACCGCGCGTTTTTCCACAGCCTGGTATTCGCTGCTGTGCTCGGCGCGGGTCTGTACAAGCTGAATCAGTGGGAGCCCGAAACCGACGCCGAGAAGTTCTGGCGTGCAATCGGCATGCTGGCGGGTTCGGCATATTTAATTCACTTGGCATTGGACTTCACCACCCGCAAGTCGCTTCCGTTGGTTGGGCGCTTCTAGCGCCCGTTCCCGGCCTTGCAAGTAGTCTCGTCCACAACATTGATGAAGCCATGAAGTCGTTGAATTGAGCCGTTAAGCTCGCTGACCCCCACCCTGGCATGGCCGCTACAGGACACACGCCTGAGCAAGATGCCTCGAACAAGAGCCTCATACTCATGCAAGTCACCTTCGGTCTGAGTCTTGATTCCCGCCAGGGCCCCTCACCGCAGAGTTTCTTCAACGCGCCAGTAGTAGGCCGACAAGGTCTACTGTCGTTGCTTGAAACCCACCTGGGGCTGTCAGCGCCCGAAGTCAGTGCCGCTCAGCGTGTGGCGTCTCTTCTCGGTCACCTGCGTAAGCTCGATGACGGCAAGCGGTTCTTCAGCGAATCACTAAAGGCCGATAGCATCGGCACCGCTGCAGCACTGCTGTCGTGGCGGGACGAGTGGCGTGTAGGCGGATGGGACGGCCTTGCACAAAAGGACGCCCCACCTCGCATCAGCGACCTCGCAGCTGTCGAGCAGTCCGCTCAGAATGACGTGCCCGCAGGCGAAGCTGAACGGCTCACGGCAGTCGCCGCCGCGTTGAAGGCCAGCGGCCCGGGGCCGATTGAGTCTGTCACGCTGGTGGAGCCACTCGAAGACTTCCCCTGGGCGTGGAGGCAAGTCCTCGCCCATCTGCCCAACGTCAACGTGAGCCTCCCCGCGCCCCAGGGCGTGGGGCAACTGCGCGCCCTCCAGGAGCGCGCCGTCCAGGCGGTCGCAGGCGCAGGCCCGGGCGATGCACTTCCGCCGATTGCCGACGGCAGCGTGCAAGTCGTTCGGTCGCTTTGCGCCACTTCAGCCGAGCACTGGCTCGGCGTCCATCATGCACATGAACCTGCTGACCGCATGGTGGTCGCGGAAGAGCTTGGTGACTCGCTGGACACGTCCCTTGCGGCAACTGGCGGTGTCAACTGCGGGTTCGAAAATCCCAGCCCGCTTCGGCCTGCGCTTCAGACGCTCGGTCTCGCGCTGGAACTCTCTTGGTCGCCACTCGACATCGGCAGGTTGGTCGACTTTCTTACTCATCCTGTCGGACCGTTCAGTCGCTCTGCGAGAGCACGCCTTGCGAAGGCAGTTGCGGAACAACCTGGCATCGGTGGGCCCGCGTGGACAAACGCGAAGACCCAAATCGCCGAGGGCAAGGATGGCGAGCGCTTGGTCGAAGAGATTGCTTTCTGGCTCGAAAGCGAAAGATGGTCGCGCACGGAGGGCGTTCCCCTTGCCGCGCTCATGGCGCGTGTAGACCGTATGCGCGAGGCAATGCGAAGACGCCTGTCGGGTGATGCGGATGACATAGCCACCTTTGCACCGGCTCATCGGCAGTGCGCCGCGGTCTTTGACAGCCTGGCCGAATTGGCCCGTCAAGGTCCGTCTCCCGTCCTGCCTCGCCAGTTGGAACAACTCGTCGCGCATGCCACCCCCAGCGGTGGCGTCAATCCTGGCTCGGCGTCTCGGGTTGGGTGCATGCGCTCGGCCAGCGCGGTCGCTGCCTGCACTGAGCCAGCAGACGAAGTCATCTGGTGGATGCCGTCGACACCGTCATTGCCGGCCCAACTGCCCTGGTCTGCAGCAGAAGTGCGCGCGCTGGCAAAGATAGGGGTTGAGCTGCGTGACCCAGCTCGGGAGCTTTCGTCACTTGCATTGCAATGGCTGCGTCCGCTGCTGGCAGCGCGGCAGCGCTTCGTTCTTGTCCTGCCGCCGCCCGGCTCAGAGGAGCACCCGATTAGGCAACTCCTGCGTCGGCTATGTCCGGACCTGGAAGCCAACGCGTTGGACCTTGATGCTGCCATCAACGGCCCATTCGTCGGCGGCCACGCCGAGAAGTTGCCAAGACAGCCCTTCCCCGAGGTGCCTCGCTATCTGAACTTTCCAGCACCGGTGCCGCTGCCCAAGGACCCGCAGTCCTTCACTTCTCTCAACGAGCTGTTCAACAACCCGGCGCTGTTCGCGCTCAAGCGCGTTGCGAGCCTTCGCCTGACATCAGTTCTATCGGCGGAGGAGAACAACCGGCTGCTGGGAACCCTTGCTCACCGTGTGTTCGAAAGCCTCTTTGCCAACGCCGATGCACTCAAGTGGTCGGGCGACCAAGCGGTGGACTGGTTCCGGGCGCACATCAGCCACCTCCTCGAAACAGAGGGCGCGGTGCTTCTGATGCAAGGCGCCGGCGTCAGTCAGCAGCGCTTTCGGATGACCTGCGAGAGGGCCATCACGGCCCTCCTCGACCATCTGCGCGCGGCAGGTGTAGTGCGAGTTCAAACTGAGGTCGAATTCAGCGGCGTCCTCGGTAACGTCCCGCTCATCGGCAAAGTGGACTTGTTGCTCGAATTGCAGGACGCAAGGAAGGTCGCCCTCGACATCAAGTGGCGTGGCGACAAGCACTACACGGGACTGTTGCTCGAAGGTCAGCATCTGCAACTGGCGCTCTACGCGAGTCTGGTCGAGCAGAGTTCTGGAAGCGCCCCCGCAGCACTTGGCTATTTCCTCCTGGAAAGCGGAGTTTTGCTTGCCACGCATTCGGGCATATTTCCGAACGCCCAAGTCCGGCAGCCACGGGACGGCACGACCGTTTCCGACCTCCTCAACCGCGCGAAATCATCCTGGTCGTGGAGAGCCGGGCAACTCAAGGCTGGTCAAGTGGAGGTGGTCCCTGTCGGACCTACAGAAGACTACAACGGGCCACCAGGAACTCTTCCTGTCTCCGGACCCAGCAGGTGGGACATCGACCACCTTGTGCTCCTCGGAGGTTGGGAGCAATGAACAACATCGAATTCATCAGCGCCGGCGCCGGGAGTGGCAAGACCTACAAGCTGACCTCCACCTTGGCCCAAGCGCTTGAGACGGGCAATGCTCGGCCTCATGCCATCCTCGCCACGACTTTCACCGTCAAGGCCGCAACGGAACTACGCGAGCGAGCGCGGTCCTGGCTGCTCGAGAAGGGTCGCATCGACCTGGCCACGGCGGTTGGTCAAGCCAAACTTGGGACCGTCAATAGCGTCTGCGGCCAGATGCTCAAGCGCTTTTGCTTCGAGCTGGGACTGTCGCCCGACCAAACCGTGCTGGGCGAGGGCCAAGCCAAGCGCCTTCTCGACTCGTCGCTCGCGGAGACGCTCGATGCTGCTGGCCAGTCGGAATTGGTTCGCCTGACGGCACGCTTCGGTATCGACCACGCCGACTGGTCCAAGGGCATCAAAGATGTAGTGAAGGCGGCTCTGGACAACGACATCCCTGCCGCGGCGCTCCGAACCATGGGCGCCGGAAATGCCGACGTGATGCTCTCGAACTGGCCACAACCAGCTGTCGGCACCGACCCGACACCCGCGCTGACTGCGGCGCTGGCCACGGCGCTGCAGGAAGTCGGCAACTACGTCCAGCAAGCCCAAGCCGCCGGTACAAAGGTCGCCAAGAACCTACTGGACGGCCTGAACGATATCCAGAAGCTAGAGCGCGTATTCCGTGACGGCCGCTGGACCTGGCCCGACTGGATTGCGGCTTCGGGGATAGAAGCCGGGGCCAAGGTCAAAGGCCTACTGCAGCCTGTGCAAGAAGCAGCTCAGGCCCACGAGTCGCACCCCGACTTCCACGCCGAGGTTCGAAGCTACCTCGACATGGTCTTCAACCTGGCAGCCAATGCACTGGCTGGATATGCCGAAGCGAAGAAGGTCTTGGGAGCGGTCGACTTCAGCGACCAGGAGATGTTGCTGCTGCGTGCCATACGGCAACATGCCGAGGTTCGCGAGGCACTCGCCGATGAGCTGGATTTGGTCATGGTCGACGAGTTTCAGGACACGAGTCCTCTGCAGCTGGCGCTCTTCGTAGAGTTCGCGAAGCTCGCCAAGCGTTCGGTGTGGGTCGGCGACCCCAAACAAGCCATCTACGGCTTTCGAGGTACGGATGCCAGGCTCATCTCGGGCGTCTTGGGAGCCATCGAAGGATGGGGTGGGACCATCGGCGAGGCTCTGACCACGTCTCGGCGCTCGACCCCTGCACTCGTTTCCTTGTCCAATTCCGTCTTTGCCTCCGCATTCCTGCCCGAGCTATCTCCTCAACATGTTCGGTTGCAGCCTTCGCGCGACGACATCGCGGGTCAGCCCGCCCTGCTCAACTGGAATTTCGAGAGCAGCAACAACGACTCGGACTATCTGGGTCTGGGCCAGGCGGTACGCGACCTGCTTGCCTCCGGCGTTCAGGTCGTGGACAAGGCAACCAAGCTAGTCCGCCCGCTTCAACCTGGCGACATCGGTGTTCTATGTCGCAAGAACGACCAAGTTGAACTGGCGGTGACCTCGCTCACTAGGTGGGGGGTTCCTTCAGCCAGTCCTCGCTCAGGTTTACTGGGCACAGCCGAGGCCATCTTCGTGATGGCATGCCTGCGGCGACTGCATGATTCCGGGGACACCGTGGCTTCCGCCTTGGTGCTGACCCTGGCTGACGGTGCCCCCGTAGATGTCTGGCTCGCAGACCGCCTGCGCTTCGTCGCGCAAGACAACGCTGAATCACACTTGTGGAGAACCACGGGCGAATCCGCCCATCCGTTGCTTGCGCGACTTGAGCGCCTGCGCCCAACCCTCGCCACACTGACACCGAAAGAGGCGCTGCGATTGGCCGCAGCAGAGTCGCAGGTGACTCGACTCGCAGGTCAATGGTCAACTTCTCCACATGAGGCCAGGAACAGGCTCGCAAATGTCGAAGCGCTTACCGAACTAGGAAAGACCTACGAAGACGAGTGTGTTGCGGCAAAGCGCCCCGCCACCGTCAGCGGCATGCTTCGATGGCTCAACATCTTGGCCGAGGCTGAAGATGACGGCCGAGCGGCCACTGCTGATGATGCCGTCTCCGTGCTGACTCATCACAGGGCCAAGGGTCTAGAGTGGCCGGTAGTGGTGCTAACTGCTCTGGGAGAACAGGCTCGAACCGCGCTCTGGAGCGTCCGAGCGAGAACGGCAGGCAAGTTTGACCCGCTACAACCATTGGACAACCGGTTCGTCCACTGCTGGCCAAAGACCTGGGGCAAGCGAAAGCAACCCCAGGCCGTGGCGAACGCCGAAGCAAGCGACATCGGCAAAGCCATGCAAGCTGATGCACTGGCTGAAAGCAAGCGCCTCTTCTATGTGAGCATGACGCGCGCCCGAGACGTCAACATCCTTGTGTCGTTTGTGCGCAAGTCCGCCAGTCGCGGCTGGGTCGACGAGATTGCGGGTGCTAGCGAGCTCCTGTTCGGCGAAAGCGGTGTCCTGCAACTCCCGGATGGCAGAAAGCTCGACAGGCTGTCTCGTACGTGGAGCAAAGACGATTGCTCGTTGCTGCCGGCGCCCCAGGCTGCCGTCGACTGCAACTGGTTCGTCTCCAAGCCTCCCATCGACGCGAAGCCTCTTTGGCATCGCCCGAGCAGCGCCGTAGGTGGCGAACACGCCGTACTGCTTTCGGAGGCAGTCGGCGTCCGCATCGTCATCAACGCCAAACTCGACATGGCAAACCTGGGGAGTGCGCTGCACCTGTGCATCGCTCGTGCTGGCGTTCTTGGCAACGTTGATACCACCGAGGTGGAGCGCATTCTCTCGACGTGGGGCGTTGCACACGCAGTCGACCTGGCCGCGGTCCTCGCCCAATTCGGTGCTTTCCAAGAATGGCTCAGCAAGCGTTGGCCCGGCTGTAAGGTCCTGGTCGAAGTTCCCATTGAGGCAAACGGCCCCGATGGCACACGAATCAGAGGTCGCATTGACTTGCTGGTCGAAGCCCCGGAGGGTTGGATTCTTGTCGACCACAAAGCAAACCCCGGAGGCACCGACCGGAACGAAGAGTTGGCTCAGGAGCACGGCCCCCAACTGGAGGCGTACGTCGAGGCTCTAGTCGAGGCCACCGGTAGGCCGGTCGTTGAACAGTGGCTATATCTGCCGGTTGCAGCTCGAGCTTTGCGACTGAAGTGAGGCCGGGTCAAAGCTTTCAGGACATCCGCTTGCCGCAGTGCCGTGTGGGTTATCCATGACAAACGACGACGCTTTCAATTCCTCCCTGTCTGCCTCCCTTACGGCATCGGCAAGCTCCGCCCTCCTGGACCTTTCCCGCCAGCAACGCAATCTCCTGTTGTTGCGTCCCGTCTTCCAGCTTGAGCGCTACAAGATGATGCTCGGGGACGAGGGCGGCGCCGACCGCACTCTCTTTCAGGGAGTCGACACCCACTACCTGGCGTTGTCGGCACTCGACTTAATGATGGAGGCGACCACCATCTCAAGCGGGAGCACGTCGGCGGATGTGCTCACCCATCTGGCCGAGGTGGCGATGCGAATGAAGCCGTCGCTGTCAGCGCCTCAAGGTCGGCGTGTCGCCGAGGTCGTGCTCGACGCCCTGGACAACAAGGCGAACAACCACCGCGAGTTCAGCTTCGAGTACTTCGACGCGCCGAGCTGCAGCACCAAGACTGTCAAGTTCCGCCTGGTGCGGTTCGAACCCGACGCTGAGGACGTGTACCGGTACCGCCCGACGGCGGAGGGCTACCTCGTCTACCTCGGCATGCTCGACCTGTCGCCAGAGGACTCGCAGGAGCTGATGGAGAAGATGCTGGACCTCCTGGTGCAGCGAGGTCGGTTTGAAGCAGCGTTGGAAATCGCCCGGCGAGCCCGGAAACTCTCCATCGAGTATCGCCAGCTCATTCGCGACCGGCTCTACCAGGCATACCGGGCTCCGGGGAGCGTGAACTGGTCGCGAGACATGGCGGGCCGCCTTGATGCCGCCCGGGTGCACGTACGCCAGCGCCAAGCTGAAGACACGCGCATGGAGGAAGCCGTTGGCGAAGCGCTGGTCGATGCGGATGAGCTGCACACCCGACAGAGCCTCGTCCAACTCCGGGAGACCCTCCGCAGTGCCAGCCTGCTGCGACTCCAGCTCGTGACTGACATCACCGAGTCCAACGAACGGTTTATCGAAGCCCAGCGTGCCGTCTTCCGCGCCCGCAAGCCCACGGGACTTCCTGACCTTGAACCGCAGCTACTGCCGCAGCTGGTAAATCTGCCCATCCAGACCCTTGCAGCCGAGGGTGACACTTTCATCAGTGCGCTGTATCCCCCGGCTTGGCCGAAGGTGTACGACCTCAACTCGGTGTTCGCAGTGCTTCTCGAGCAGCGCCCCGAAGACGCCGTGCCGGAGGACGACGACGGTGAGCTGACCGAGTTCGAGCCCATGCCGGACCAGTTCTCGAAGGAGGTCGTGAAGCAGGCCAACGACTGGCTGGGGACGAAGTTCGCAATGGGCGTACCCCTGCGGGTCGACCAGATTTTGGACGCCGCCGAGGACGCCGGGCTGGACCGCACGGTGCGGCGGTGCTTGGTGCTCATCCTGTTCCGCAGCTTCGCGCATTCGGAGAGCGAGTTCAAAGACGTGCGCGTTCAGCTGACGGGCACCGAGTTCAAGCTGGACATTGCGCAAGGCGACAACCTGGAGTTCGCCCATCAGGGAGCAAAAGAATGAATACGCCCGAACCTACCGTTCGAAACGCCGCGCGCCTGACCTACAAGGCCTTACACACGTCTCTGTCCCCTATCAATGACAGTGAGTACCGGGAGCTGCTCGCCCTGTATCGCGCTGACCCCATGTTCTATCGGCAGGTGCAAGACGTGGCGCTCGGTATGGAGCTCAACATCCTGGACGCGAGCGAGCAGCGGGGGCTCATCGTCGTGCCCACGTCTCGTGAAAGCAAGTTCGCCGTTCGGCTGAGCGACATTCGCAGCGGGATGGGCCTTGAACAGAAGGCGTCGTTGGTCCTGGCGCACGTGTCAGTTGCGGCGGTCTTCTTCCCGACGACCGACGGGCTGGACGACGACAACTACTCGCCGCCGCCGGCTTCGGTGGGAACGTGTCGCGACACCCTCTATGCGTTGTCACGGCGCCTCAAGGAAGCCTCCGACCTCCCCTCGGACATTCCGCCAGAGCTGGCACCGGGCTGGGAGGCCATCTCGGCGATGCCGGTCACGATTCCCGCCGGCCAGCGCGCTTCGGTAGCTTCCGTGGTCGGCGTGGTCAAACTGGCCCTGAACCAGATGGCCCAAAACGGCCTGGTCCGCCTGGACCGGGATGCGGACGAAGACGCAGCCGTCACCTACACGGCAACCCATCGGCTTCGCGTGCAACTGCGCGAACTGGCACTGCGCCGGCTTTACGAAATGGCTCAGCTGGCCGTGACTCTGCGCAAGGCGGACTGACATGCAGAAGATTTCACGCATCCATCTGGCCAACTGCGGCTTCCGAACCGCCTGGTACGAAGCTGTCACATTCAACCTGACCGAACAGGGCACTGGCCTTCCGACCGACACCATCATCAATCTCGAGAACGGCGGCGGCAAGACGACGCTGCTGGGTCTGGTGTTCTCGTGCTTCGAGACCTCGCAGGAACGGTTCCTCAAGCACATCCAGAGCAAGCACAACAGCTTCTCTCAGTACTTCACCCACGATGGGGTGCCCGGTTTCATCATCATCGAATGGCTGATGCCACCGCGGACTGCTGGCGGACAGCCGTACAAGCTGGTCACAGGTCAAGCCGTCTCCGTGCGCACGACGACGGAGACCGACGTCGACCGCATGTTCTTCAGCTTCGAAGAGCGTGCCGACCTTCGATTGGAAGACGTCCCTGCCCCTGGCCTGTCTGGCGCGCAAGTCACGTCGATGAACGACTTCTCGCGGTGGATTCACGACCAGCAGAAGAAGCATGCGGACGTCTTCATCAGCCACAACCGTCAGGCAGAGTGGCAACGACATCTGAAGGACGAACGCCTCATCGACCTCGACATGCTGCGCATGCAGGTCAACTTCTCGGCCCAGGAGGGCGGTTTCGACACGGGCTTCCTCGATTTCAAGACCGAGAGCGAGTTCCTGCGCAAGTTCCTTTTCCTGACGAGCGACACGACCAAAGCGGAGGAAGCTCGGCGGTCAGTGGTGTCCGTCTGCGAGTTGCACCGACGCAAACCGCAGTTGCAGCGTCGCCGCGACCAGCTTAAGAAGTTCCGCATCTCGCTGACGACGTTCGCCGACGCCGCGCGCCAGTACATGGAGGCGGTAGGAACACAACGGACCATGCTCATCTCCGGCGCCTTGCTCGTTCAGGCGCTCCAAGCCCGCGCTGCCGACCATCGAAAAGCACAGGCTGCGGAACTGACATTCGAGACCGAACAGCGGACCCAGATGGGGGCCGCCGTCAAGGACGCGGCTCTGTTCTTGACCGATTGGATTACCGGAACTTGGGTCTGGCACCAAAAGCGCGTCGCACAAGCGAAGAGGCGAAAGGATGATGCCGACACCTTGGTGTCCGGCCTGGAAACTCAGTCGAAGCTGCTGAAGGCGGCACGCCTGCAGCAGGAAATCGCCGGCATCGACGTGCGCATCCAGGAACTGGACGCACTGGCCGAGGCGGAGATGGCAGAGTTGAAGCCGGCCAAGGACCACGTAGAAATCCAGGGGGCGTTGCTCCGCCGCGCGCTGTTCACCGAAGAGGGTCGCCTGAAGGACGAGCTGACGGCGCTGGACAGCCGGTCGAAGCTGCGTGAGGAGCGTAAGACGACGCTTCGCAGTCAGAAGCTTAAAGCGGATGCCGACGAGCTTCGTTTGACCCGAGAACAGACCGGGTTGCAGACGGCCGAGAACCAGCGTAACGCCCGCCGATTGGTCCTGGAGCGGGATGCGGTGTTCGTCGGCATGGATGAGTCCGTCGACGCAGCTATCGCTCGCCACGAGGCTGCAGCCAGTTCGAGCGAGCGCGAGCGCGACCTTCACCGTGCAGCACGGGACAGTGCGCGCACGCAGGCCGGTCAGCACCGCACCGAAGCAAATGGCGAGCGCGTCAAGGCAGCAAGCCTCGATGAGCAGGCCAAGGGACTGCGCACGTACATCGCTCGTGGCGAAGCGGAACTGGAGAGGCTGGGGCAGCTGCCTGCGCTGCTGAGTGCCGTCGAAACCGACCGCGTCGACCCGCAGTCGCCGGCCCTGTTGCCCCGTCTCCAAGACGTCATCGCCGACTCGAACCGGCAGAAGTCGGTGGCCGACGTGCGACTTGCAGAACTGCGGGCCACTCGCCAGGCCATTGAAGACACCGGCGTTGCTGGCTTCAGCCACAACGTCGCGCTTGTTGTGCAGGCGCTTCAAGCTGCAGGCGTTCGTTCGGCGATGCCCTTCAACGAATACATTGCGCGCGCGGTCGACGATGCTGCCAAGGCGCAGGCGCTGGTGCTGAGCGACCCCGCGCGGTATTCCGGGGTTTGCGTTGCGCAGGCTGAACTTGCCAAGGCCGCCGCTGTCACGTGGCATGTCCGCAAGCCGAGTCGACCGGTGGTGGTCTCCATCGCCGCCCTCGACACTGTCGCTGCACCCGATGACCGCTTGGTCGTTCCGCCGGAAGACGCATCGGCCTTCAACATCGCGGCAGCCACCAGGCTGGCCGAGAGCTTGGACAGTCGGCTGCAGGAAGAGGAGCAGCGGCGCGCTGCCTACGAGCTCCGGCATGCTCAGACGCTCAAGGCGGCACAGGAGCTTGAGACTTTCGCAACGACGTACGGCAACGGTCAGCTGGCCGAGGCTGCGGTAAAGCGCGCCACCTTGGAAGAGGATGCCTCTGCTGCACGAACTCACGCATCGGCCTTGGAGGCAGAAGCGGTGCTGCTCGACACGAAGGCGCAACAGCACGAGAAGGACGCGACGGAGCACGAGCGGTTGCGTTCGGATTCTGCTCAGGCCGTGCGGGCGGTTCGCCAGTTCCAGGCCGAACACGAAGCCGGCCGAGAAGGTCGACTTGTGCGCCTAGCCGAGCTGCGGCAGGAATTGACTGAGGCCAGGGAGACCAAGGCCGAGGTTGACTTGGCGCTTGAAGAGCTGCAAGAGGCCCACGACGCGGACCAAATCAAACGAGCCAACACGGACGTGGAGCTGCGAGTGATTGGCGATGAGCGCGGTCGCATTGCCTACTACAACAGAGAGTATCCGGCCCAAGAGCAGCTTCAGCAGCATCCGCGTCCTTTGACGACGCTGCGCGACCTCTATGAGGACGCCCGAGCCAACTACCAGACAGAAGAAAAGGCCCGCCTCGGCTCCTTGAGTGAACGCATCCAAGGTGTGAAGGAGCAGCGCACCGGCAAAACCAAGGAGTTCACTCGCGACTTCAGTGGCGTGAACATGGCCGACCTGAAGCCCTACCTTCCGCTCGACCATGAAGCGGAGCTTCGCACAACGGATGAACAGCTTGGCGCTGCTCGCAAGGAGCAGGTGGAGGCGTCCGGCCAACATCAGTCATTGAGTGGTGAGTCCCGCAAGTGGCATGCGTCAAACAAGCAGAACATCGGCACTGCGACATCCGAATTCGAACGGCACACAGCTGACGAACTGGAGCCCATTCTCGAGGCACTGAAGAACCAGATTGATGCGGCGAATGACCGGCTCCGCAACGCGAGCACCGAAGCGACTCGTGCCGCCGACCGGGCACGGGAGAAGCTGCGAGCGGCGGAGTCGGACGAGCAGAACGAGTCCATCTTGCGCAGCGGCATGGGTCTTCCCGACCATCCGGACCCGGCCCTCATCGCGGCCGAGATTGGGGCCTTGGTCGGTGAGGCTCCTGTGGTTCCAGACCCCACGTCAATCGTCTTGGAACTCAGTTCGGGCAAACAGGTGAGCTCACTGCTGGCCGAGTACAACGGCAAGAACGCAGGTGTGGCCAAGCTGCAAACAGCCGCACGGGCCTCATTCGACGCCTTGAAGAACGCCGCCGGCGACGCGACGTTTCGTGAGGTCGACCCCGACGTTGCCGTACAGATGATGCAGAACGACTTTGCGGCAGCTTGTACGGACGCCCCGCGACTGCTTGAGCATCTCGATGACCGCATCTCGACCACAGAGTCGACGCTGACGGGTATGCAAGCCGACTTCGACACCTGCGTCGAAGAGGTCCTCGGGGTGGTGCGAGGCGCTATCACCACGCTGAACAAGGCCTGCAGCTCAGAAAAATGCGTTCCCGCCAGCGCACCTTACGTGGGTGGCAAGCAGGTTCTCAAGATGCGTGCAAACTTTTCGGCGGTCACGTTGGACATGCGCCGCGCGGCTATGCGCAACTACCTGGACGTGTTGGCCGACACCCTGGCCATCCCGGCCAAAGGCACGGACCTCATCGCGGATGCCGTTGCTCGCGTCTACGGCAAGCCACTTGGGTTGCACGTGCTGAAGATGTCCATCGAGGAGTCTGAACAGTACGTTCCCGTGGAGAAGATTTCGAACTCCGGCGGTGAAGGCGTGGTGATGGCCATGTTCCTCTACCTGGTCATCAACCAATTGCGTGCCGAGAACCACGCGCAAGTGCAGAAGAATGCTGGTGGCCCGCTCATCCTTGACAACCCATTTGCCAAGGCGACTACTGCCGTGCTGTGGCGCGCTCAGCGCTTGCTGGCATCCGCGATGAATGTGCAGCTCATCTTCGCCACGGCCACGCAGGACTTCAACGCCATTGGCGAGTTCCAGCGCTTCATCCGCCTGCGCAAGGCCGGCCAGAACACGAAGACGAAGCGCTACCACCTGGAGGTGGCGAATCTGCAGTTGAGCGAAGCCGCCGACGAGGTGGCCGCGTGACCGAGTTTCTGAAGCTGTTGCAAGCGGGAACGCGAAAGCGCGTACCGCTGGCTGAGCTGCGGCAACACTACTTCTCCTTGTACCCTGATGTTCAGAACAGTCCTGACAGAAGCGCTCGGCTACTGGAAACACTGCGTCAGCTGGAGGCCGCGGGCGCGCTGTCGTTGCCTGCTGCTGGCAGCTGGGAAAAGGTCGGCGTTCCTCCGCTGCCTCAATGGGTGCTGTTGAGGCGCCAACCAAGACCCGCGCCGAGCAAGGACCTGCGCACCGTCACCTGGGCGCCAGAACTTGGGTTCTGGCCGGAGCTTCGGCCTGGGCAACTTGAAACGCTGGTGCCCATCAACGATTTCCTTCTTCGCCGCCGAGGGAGACTGCTCGTCGTACCCATCAAAGAGCGGTCGCTCGAAGTCTTCGGCGATGAGAAGCGCCTTGATGGCATGTGTACCGGCGATAGCCTGTTCGGCGGCCGCTTGCAACTGAGTACGCTTGGGTGCTTCCGAGTGCCGCAGCCCCTGCCCTACCGCCTCGCCGAAGCCCCTGGCAGACCCGTGCTCGTGGTCGAGAACCACAACAGCTTCTGGAGCTTTGGCGAGTGGAACCACGAGGCCAAGCGCTACTCCGCTGTCGTGTACGGCTCCGGCGAAGCGTTTCGGCTAACGGGTCGTGCGCTCCAGCAGGTGCTGCGAGAAGTGGATGGCTCCGGCGCAGAATATCTGGGAGACCTCGACCCGAAGGGTGTCCGCATCCCTAAAGATTTCAATCGCGCCGCAGAGCCTGGCTCGCCGCACGTGCGCCCGGCGGTGGCCTTCTACCAATGGCTCCTTGCGCACGGTGTGCGGCGACACCGACCCGAATGCGCCGCATTCGACGCGGTCAGCGCCGAGGGGTGGCTTGGCGCCGACCTTGCTGCGCAAGTCACCGAACTTTGGGGGACCGAACACTGGATTCCGCAAGAGGCGCTGGGCTTCGAACAGCTGATGACGAGAACACTGTGATGCGGATACGTAGAAGCGGCCCGCTTGACAGAGATAGCAATTTGTCCTTGCTATTTCATTGCGGCCCAGCCGAATCGTGGGTGAGTTGCTCCCGTCAGTGCACGCACCGGACGCCATGTCCAGGCTGGCTACTTTCCATGATGGAGCTCATCCTTCGTTCGGGTCGAGTGCCGAGGCGGCATGCAATGAAGACCCAGGTGGATACGCATCACGCACTGACGGCACAAAAAGGAACAACAACATGAACGCGAACATTGTCTTGATAGTCACCGGCCTGGTGGCCCTGCTGCTGGGACTGCTGCTTGGATGGTGGTTGAGTCGCAAGAAGGCCGAAACGCTTGCTCAAGTCACAGCGGCAGAGGCAAAAGCGGCGGCGCAAGTTGAAGTGGCCACATTGACCGAGCGCCTGAGTTCAACGATGGCGGGACTGCAAAGCGAGCGTCAACGACATCTGGCGCTCCAGCAAGCCTCCGAGGGCTGGCGAACTGCGCTGGACGAAGCCTCAAACGAGATTGCGAAACTGACTGAACGGTCCAGCAGAGTGCCGACGCTGGAAGCCGAAGCTGTGGCGCTTACTGCAACCATCGAGGGAAAGGATGCGGAACTCCTGCAACTCTCGACGGCGAATGCAACCAACTCAGAGAAGGCGGAGCAACTGGCACAGCAGCTGACCGAGCAGCAAACCCTAGCGGGTGACTTGCAGCAAAAGCTTGACGCAGCCGCGATAACTGGCCAACTGGCCAACGAAGCCAAAGCCGCCTTCGAGCAGCAGGCGGTGCGAGTGCCAAGTTTGGAGGCTCAGCTCGGCGAATCTCGAACTCAACTTGACGCCATCAAAGCCGAACTGTCCGAGCTGCGGGAGTCCTCGAGCACTGAGGCCGCACGACTTTCGGAGCAGCTCTCCGCCGAACGCGAGGCCTTGGTTTTAGCTCGAGAAGAGCTCGGGGCGCTTCGCGCGAACAAGGAGACGCTCGATGCTCGAGTGGGTGAACTCACGTCGCAATTGACAGAGCTTCGCACGCACACCGACGGCGAACGGGAACACGCGGCAGAGAAGTTGCAGCTGCTCATGGATGCAAGGGAGGTCCTGACCGACCAGTTCAAGACTCTCGCAACAGACATCTTGGAAGAGAAGTCCAAGCGATTTGCAGAACAGAACCAGACGAGCATCGGTCAGCTACTCGAGCCCCTGAAGACACAGCTCAGCGAGTTCAAGGGCAAGGTCGAGGAGGTCTACGTCCAGGAAAGCAACGGGCGCGCGGCACTTTCCGAGCAAGTCAAGAGCTTGGTGACTCTCAACCAAACGCTCAGCCAAGACGCCAAGAACCTGACCCTCGCATTGAAGGGGCAAGCGAAGACGCAGGGAAATTGGGGCGAACTCATCTTGGAACGCGTGCTGGAGGCTTCAGGCCTGAAGAAGGGCCACGAGTACAAGGTTCAGGACAGTCAGGTTCGCGAAGATGGCACGCGTGCGCAGCCTGATGTGGTCATCGAGCTTCCGGAAGAGCGCAAGTTGGTGGTTGACGCCAAGGTGTCCCTGGTGGCATACGACAGGTACGTGTCCGCCGGAACCGACGAAGAACGCGTCGTCGCCCTTCGGGAACACTTGGCCTCAGTGCGGGGACACATCAAAGGCCTCTCCGAAAAGAAGTACCACGCTCTTTACGGCCTGCAGTCCCTGGACTTCGTGCTGGCCTTCGTGCCCATTGAACCGGCGTTCATGCTGGCCGTCACCAACGACAACGACTTGTTCATGGATGCGTGGCAACGCAATGTCTTGCTCGTCAGCCCGTCCACCCTGCTCTTCGTTGTACGCACTGTGGCGCACCTCTGGCGTCAGGAGGCTCAGAGCCGAAATTCCCAGGAAATCGCCGAGCGCGGCGCAGCGCTCTACGACAAGTTGAGCGGCTTCGTCGCGGACCTTCAGAAGGTCGGCGACCGGCTGCGATTGGCGAAAGAGGCCTTCGATGATGCTCAGGGAAAGCTCTCAACCGGCAAAGGGAACGTCATCCGGCAAGCAGAGATGCTGCGAGAGCTTGGCGTGAAACCCACAAAGGCGCTTCCGGCGCCACTGGTCCAGGCCGCTACGTCTCACGACGACATCGTCGTGCCCGATTTGGCGGCGCTAACAGCACCTCTGGTCAACGAGACGACGGAGGGTTCGCGCGACCCTCTGCAGGCGCCGTAAACGGCGGTCCGGCCGAGGGCTCACCATTCTCGGCTGACAGCATGTATGGCGTTCGTTCCCACGCACATGTCAGCTCGCTGTGGGATGGTCACGCCTGAGGAAGTACAGCCGAAGGGGGGATGGATGTCCGCAGGCCGATGAATCATATGGCTACGAGTCTTTCCCTTGTTCGTCAGTTCGCGTTGTCAGTGAGTCCCTTTGCCCACGCCAGCGCCTCGTCAATGTCGAGGTAGAGGCTCGCGTAGGACCTGCGCAGCAGCGTATCTGGAAGCGCCCAGTCCCACTTCTCGCGCTGCAAATTGCGGACGTCAGCCAGCAACAGGTCAAGCGGTGGTGTTTCGTCTACTGCCGCGTCGACGAGCGCATCGAGGACATCCTCTGTCGCGTGTTTGCCCTTCTGGACTTCGACGCCGGGCCCACCAGCAGTCGCGATGTACCCGCGGCGCAGCAGCAGGCAAGCGAGTGCCTCGTTTGTTGCGTCGCCGAGCCATGTCAGCAAGAGAACTTGCTGCCCTTGGTCGACCACAAACTCACTGGCCAGGTTCCGTTCCGCGTAGCTGGCTCTGGCTTCTGCGAGGAAGCGCTTTGCAACTTCATCGAGATACGGAGGAGGCCCCTCCGTCGACTCAAGCAACTGGCGCATCCGCTGTCGAACTCGTGTGTGCGTTCGACCCGCTCCCCCTGAGAACAGCGGGGGGGCACCCCCACCTGAGCGCACCACGAAGATGGTTTTCTGCTGCTCGTCGATTTCCTCGACGCGCCACGTCTTGCCGGCAAACAAGATTCGCTGACCAACCGAGAGTGCCTGGGAAACCGGAAGCGTGCCTAGAGGCCTGCCGGCAGCGACGATGCGGAACTCCTCGTCCGCAGCGAATGCAGCATAGAACGTGTAGTGGTTGACGAACTTCTCGCCTACCCTGCCGTGCAGAAGCACCCCGGACGACTCCTGAACAAGCAGCTCCTTCTGGCCGAGATGCCGGACCAGCTCAACGAACTCATCCTTGGTAACCCCAGCGAAAGGAGTACCCGACGCGCACAGCAACCCGTAAAGCTGCCCGATGGTGGCACCGCCGTTTTGCGCGATGAACGACAGCATCTGCTGCACAAGTGTCGACAGGTGTGCCCCGCGCGACCTCGGCGGCTCGAACCAACCCTCGAGTAGTAGCGAAATCATCGCCGTCATCTGCAGTGTCCCTAGCCGCAGCTCGGTGTCGAGAGATGCGTTGGGGCCGACAGCATCCTCGATGCAGTAACCCCGGAGAATGGCCGGCTCGCCCTTTCGGCGGCCAGAACGACCCAGACGCTGCCGTAAGCTCGCGACCGAGGGCGGCGGTCCAATCTGGCCAACGCTCTTGACCGCGCCGATGTCGATGCCGAGTTCGAGAGTGTTGGTGCAGATGGCAGTGGCCGGCCGTTCCTTCTGCTTCAAGGCAGCCTCGGTTTCTGACCGAATCTCCTTTGACAAGCTGCCGTGGTGGGGCCAGAACTCGTTGGGTACCTGCTGTTGCTCGCATAGCTTGTTGAGGAGGTGCGTGTACCGTTCGACCTCTCGTCGTGAATTCGGGAAGACTAGGTTGTTCGCGCCCCGCAGGCCTTTGAACAGGTGCGCGGCAATCTGGGCCGGCGTGATTGGCTCAGGCGGCTCATCCTCGCCGTCCCATTCTTCAGCGACCGACATCGGGTTGTCTTTGACCACACGTGGCTCCTCGTAACCCTTGACCAGAATCTTCAACTCGGTCCCCGAGGACTTCGACTCAACCAAAGCCACGGCGGAGCCCTCGCCGGGGCGGAGGAACTCGGCTGCGAGGCTCATATCGCCCAAGGTTGCTGACAGGCCGACGCGGGGTACGGTCCTGCCAATGACGCGCTCGATGCGATGCATCAGCGACTGCAACTGCTTGCCCCGCTCTGCCCCAATGAACGCGTGCAACTCGTCGACAACGAAGAACGTCAGCCGCTCAAACACGGCACCGACAGACGTGCCACGGTTGCAAAGCAGTGCCTCGAGCGACTCCGGCGTAATGAGTAGAACCCCCTGCCGCTTCGTCATGAAGCGAGTCTTCGTTGATGCCGAGATGTCACCGTGCCATGGCCAAACCGGCACCTCCAACTGCTCGCACAGCCTGTCCAGGCGGCCGAACTGGTCGTTGATGAGTGCCTTGAGGGGGCTGATGTAGGCAATGAGACCTGGCGGGTCGGTCTGCAGCAGATGGGTCAGCGCCGGCAGGAACGCCGCCTCGGTTTTTCCGGCGGCCGTAGCCGCCGCAACGATGACGTCTTGGTCAGCCTTCAGGATGAGCGGTATGGCCGCTTCCTGGGCATCGCGCAGAGACTCCCATCCCTCCGCCCAGATGAAGCGCTGAATGCGTTCGTCGAGCAGGTGAAACGAGGAGCTCGCATCTGACATTCGTCGTCAGCCTTGCACCGGGGCCTGGGTCACATCTTGAACGAGGCGAATTCGTCGCTTCCGTCCGCATCGGCGACTTGGTCGCCCACTCCGCCGGTGTCTACCGCGACCTCGATACCACCCAACAGGGCTTGCCACGCCGAACCTTGGTTCTGCTCGAGCACGGCCAGCAAGTTGATGAACGCCGTGATGGTTGTGCGCGGCGTGCGGAAGTAGGTCTCACCAATGCGCTTGGAGCAGTGCTCCATGAAGCTGAAGATGCCTTGGTCGGGAAGCAGATGCTTCGTCGGGTCGCCGAAGGCATAGACCCCTCGAATCTTCTGCAGCAGTACGTAGAAATCCTCGGGCGTCAGACTGGAAAGCCGAACCACTGGTCCGCTGTAGTCGACAAGGCCGCCTGTAGCAAAGGTGTTCTGTGCCAGCCGGCTCTGAAGTGCCGGGTAGCTGTAGAGGCCACGACGGGTATCGAGCAAGAACTCCGGCGTTCCCCCGAGGACGAAGCCCAAGCCCACTGCGGTGCCCTGGAGTGAGTCGTTCAGTATGCGCAGAATCTGCTCATAGTTTGAATTGCGCGCCTGGGCGTTCGCGAGCTTGTACAGATTCACCAACTCGTCCAAGCCCACAAGCAGGCCTGAGAACCCCGCCAGTCGGACGAAGCGTGCCATCAGCTTCAGCTGGTCGTAGACGGCTGCGTCGTCCACGATGGCGCGAACGCCGAGCGCTTGTCGTGCATCGGTCTTCGTCGCGAACTCACCCCGCAGCCACCGTACCGCGTCCGACTTCAGCTGCTCGTTGCCTTCCTCGTAGCCTCGACAATAAGCTGCGATGACATCCGCGAAGTCGTAGCCGTTTACCAGTTCAGTGAGCTGGTCAAGCTTCTGGCGCAGGACTGCCTCGGTTGTTTGGCCGGAGGCCTTCGCCTCAGTCTTGGCCGTTGCGATGAACTTCTCGACGATGCCGCTCAGCGCACCGCCTTCGGGTTTGGTACGCGTTGCGAGGCTACGCATCAGCTCCGCGTACAGCGAACGGGCTTGCCCGCCACTCGCATGGAGTCGCCGGTCCGGGTTGAGGTCGGCGCTGGCAACAACGAGCTTCTTCTCAATCGCCACAGCTCGCACCAGGTTCAAGAAGAACGTCTTGCCCGCGCCGTACTCGCCGATGACCACCCGAAAGGCGGAGCCGCCATCGGCGACCCGGTCGATGTCGGCCACCAGCGTCTCGATTTCCCGCGCCCGACCAACCTGGATGAGGTGCTGACCAGAGCGAGGAACGACGCCAGCGCGCAGGGACTGGATGACCGCGTCGCGGTCCTTGGGACGTATAGGAGCGTTCATGCTGCCACTTCCACTTTCTCGAGTATTTCCGCGTTGACCGTCACTGGGTCTTCACCTTCCAAGAAAGGCATGTCGTGTGTATCGAACGAGGCTTCGTTGATATGCTCCAAAGCACCATCGAGCATCAACTCGAGGTCTGCGGCAATGTCCTTGAGCTCGTCCCGAGTCCACTCCGGCCGCGACAGAAGCATGCGAGCCAAAGCTGTATGAGCCTCGTCGAGACCCATCAGGCCTTTTGACACCTCTGCGGGCTCAGATTCAGCTTCCAAGACAGGTTCGGGCGCAGCCAAGTCCTCTTCCGCAAAGATGTTTGCCAGCAAGGCAGACACCTTCGCCGTGTCTTGCTGAAGAGCTGCAATGCGAGCTGCATCGAGCTTGAAGGCAGGCTCGGCTGCTTGAGGCTTGTCAGGCTCGGTGTTGACTTTGCTGCTCGGCACTGCCCCGGATGCCACGGCATGCACGTTAGAGAACACCTTCTTCGGCTCGACACCGAGCGCCTTGTAGACCTTCTCCAGCATCTTGACTTCAGCCGGGCCGACCTCCCCGTCGGCCTGTGCCACGGTGGCCATGAACGCCGCGATGGTTTCGCGAGCGGTGGCGTCCAGCGGCTCGAGCTTTTTCTTCAGCACAGTCAGGGATACAGGAGCCGTCATCAAGAGACGGAGATGAGCCATGAGCCGCCGCAGATGATTCGGCGTGAGGTGAGTCCAGGATTGAATCTGCTCGCGCAAATGACTGACTTCCTTGACGCTGAACTCCCCGTCCGCCGCAGCGACAGCTGATGCAAGCTGCAGCGTAAGTGCAGCGGCCTGATACGTTGGAGTGGAGCGCGAGGTGGCCTCCCCTGGCGGAACCGCGAAGAGCACGACCTTCTCTTCAGGCTTGGGCAACTTGGCGCCGCCCAGGACATCCGGCTCGATACCGATATTCATTGACTCCAAAGCTCGGGCCAACGCCAGCGTCTTCTCCTTGGTCAACACTGATTTGGCATCCAAAGACTTGAGCAGGTCTTCGAACGACATCGCAACCATGCCACCGCCCATTCGCGTCTTCAGTGCTTGCAGCGCCTTCTGGGCGCTTTCTGACCAGAGCGTCGCGGGCAACTGGAGCAGCCCCTCGAGCGAAGATTTCGCCTCTGGGTTCTTGCCGACAAAGCGGCTGTACGGTTCCAGCTCCTTGGTAGTGGCTTCGACCACTTCCTGAAGCTTCTTGATTGGCGCCGTCAGAACGGTGACATCCGGCGTGTCACCGAAGTGAAGCCTCAGCTCGTCGTAGCCTCGGAACCCAGCGGAGGCCGGCCGATAGACGAACTTGAGCTTTGTTCGATTTCGCGGCAGCGTGATGCCGGCTCCCGCAAGCTCGGAGTACTTTTTGGAGAACAACTGGTCGAACTGCTCACCGCACCGCGTAGCTGGCGTGCGCAATGCGGTTCCTGGGTCAAGCTTCGCCCAGGACAGGGCCAGGGGTGAAGGGACAGGGACCCCGTCCATGGCGGCCTGGCCCAACGCCAACTTCACATAGAGCGGAAGCTCGAACGACTTCGGGAACTGAGGAACCGGCCTCTGGTACAGGCGGTCGGGATGCTCGGCGAGTGAGACCCAGTCCAACAGCTCGCTGGCGTATCGCTTGAAGGAGTTTGACTTGTCTCCGTAGATGGCCAGTAAGCGCCGAACTTCGGTCGCGATGACTGGCCAATCTGCCTGAGCGGCTTCATCCTTGGCAGCGTCCAGAATGGCACGCCGCTCAAGGCCGTAGAAGAAAAGGAAGATGTAGCCGATGTCCGCGTCTGGGTCTTGCCGACCGCCGACAAGCCAGTTCAGGTAGGCACGCCGAGAACTTGCTGAAATCTCCGAGTAGCTTGGCCAGTAGCCCATCTGGCCTTCTCGATAGTCGCCTCGCGCAGAGACGGACCTAGATGGGTCAATCAGACATGGGTCGTTGGACCCACTGGGCGTCTTGAGCGATGCGCCGACGTAAACCATGCCTCCGGGGATGGCGGCACCTCCGACAGCGACCAATTGGCCTGCAGGAATCCAGGTCGCGGACCCAAACCCCGTTGGAGCAGACGGAATTCGGAACGATGGGAGAGTCGGCGCCGGAGGCGAAGAGACAGCGACTGGCTCAGCATCTTCGACAACACGTTGAGAGGTCTGTGCGCTTGGGCGGCTTTTCCTGCTCGCTTGCTGCCTCAGTTGCGAACTCTCTTCGGCGAGTCGAGCAGCCTCGGCCAGCAGAGCCTTGGTTTGCTTCTCCTGCTGAGACTTGTTGTACAGGTAGCCAATGACACCCAGACCAACTAGCACGCCGATGCCAATCCACACCTCTTTGGGAATGGCTGCTAGCAGCGCAATCACGCCTAGGACGAGTACTCCCAGTACTCCCTCGAAACCGCTGGACTTTTTCTTTCTCCCCATGCCGCATGTCTCCCATCACATTGGCAAATGACTTCTCGTCCAGCAATCGCTCCCAGACCGGCGGACCAGCGGAATTGTGACCAGTCGTGTAAGAAGCGCCTACGCCCTAAATGAGTTGGTTCCTCCGCGGCCCCAGGCCAGCGGAGGGTGAAGCCGCGGAACGGCGCCTCCTGGCACCCCCCCCAAAGAATGGTCACCTCTGCCACCTCTAGCCAACGCATGAGGCCCTGTGCCCTTCGGCGCATCGCTAGCTACGCGAACGTGCTCAAGCCAATCAGACGAGATGTCCGCGTTAGGCATGTCATCGCTATCGTTCAATTCGCAGAATGCGAAGCTGACGGTCCGGTTGGTCTCGAACCTGGAGGGTCGCATGGTCACCAACGCCGAGCCCGAGGAGCGCTTGCGCCACCGGAGTGTCCTCGTTGAGTAGACGGAGCTTTGGATTGCTTGAGCTGTCCACTATCTGCACCGTGTGACGCTCCGGAGGGTCGACGAGCATTTCATAGGTCACACGGTCCCCGAGTTCCACGAACAACTCTAACCCTTGTGCCCCTACGGTCTCGGCGTAGTCTCTCGAGCCAACCTCGCGCCCAGGCGTAGCCGAGAGACCTTCGTCAGGCGCGGGCACCTCAACGTGTTCTTCGACAGGCAAGTCTTCGTCGCTGTATGGTGCTGACTGACCTCGGTCCTCAACCTTCCGTCGCTCCAGCATTCCGACAAGCCGAGCAGTCTGACCGACTGGGTCTGCAAACCAATCCGTTGACCAGACACGGAAGATGCGGCCGCGCCAGCCCAGCGACTCAAGGATTTCCTGGCGAATTCGGTCTCGGTCCCGCGCGGACAAGCTGCTGTGGTAGGTCACCCCATCGCATTCGATGCCTGCGAGGTACTCACTCTGGCGCTCAGGATGTCTCACGCCGATATCAATGAAGTACCCTGCCACACCCACTTGCGGCTGGGTCTCGAACCCCTTGGAGCGCAGAGCATCAGCCACCGAGACTTCGAAATCGCTGTCGGCTTCGCGGTCGGTTGAGACCGCCTTCGTGCCGGGCAGCAATCCGGACTTGGCATACTCTAGGTACTCTCTGAAGGCACGCCGGCCCAGGCTAGCCTTCGCGTCCACCTTCACATCCGTTGGGGCCATCGACGTGAACAGGTCAATGCGACGACGGGACCGAGTGAATAGGACGTTCAGTCGCCGCCACCCGTCCGGTCGATTTATGGGACCGAAGTACTGAGGAACCACCGTTGCGCCTGGCGGCTTGCCGAACGTCGTGGACACAAAAATGACGTCGCGCTCGTCACCTTGGACGTTCTCAAGGTTCTTGACGAAGAACTTCCAGCCCGCTTTCTCGTGACGCTCAAGATATTCGGAGACCCCCTTGACGTCTCGAATCTTTTGGTCGAGCAAGTCCTCGATGAGCTCGCGCTGGGTCTGGTTTAGCGTCACCACACCAAGAGACTCCTCCGGTGAGGTCAGCATGTGCTCGATGACTGCATCGGCCACGCGCTGCGCCTCGGGGACGTTGCGTCGTCCTTGGTAAATCCCGTTGGGAACATACCTGTAGTTCACTCCGAGCCGACGGTTTCGCTTGTAGGGCGACGGGAATACCACGAGGCGCCTGTCGTAGAACTGCGCGTTCGAGAACGCAATGAGGGACTCGTGCTTGGACCGGTAGTGCCAACGAAGCGTGCGCACCGGCCGATAGAGATGCTCGCAAATGCCCAGAATGCTTTCGACCCCATCGACCACCGACGGCGTCTCCTCCGGGTCTTCGTCGTCGCTGTCCATCAAGCGGTCGAAGAAGTTGGTGGGCGGAAGCTGCTTCGGGTCGCCAACGACAATCAGCTGATTGCCGCGGGCGATGGCGCCCAAAGCATCCTCGGGTCGCAGTTGCGATGCCTCATCCATAACCACAAGGTCGAACTTCAGGTAGCCCTGCTCAAGGTACTGCGCGACCGACAGCGGTCCCATCATGAAGCACGGCTTCAGCTCCTGCAGCGACTTCCCCGCTCGCTTCAACAGTTGCCGAATCGGCACATGGCGTTTCTGCTTGTTGGCCTCCTTTGTCAGCAACGCCATCTCTGTGAGGTCACCCGCCCGCCCTGCCCCCACGCCGGGCAGAGGCTTCTTAGCGCGGTCGACCTTCGCCGCATACATGGCCCCGTTAAGACCAATCAACTCCTTGTCCAGCTCCGCGAATTCGGCGCGCAGCCTTTCATGGCCCGCCCCTGTGAAGCGAGCCAACTCCTTGTGGTCTGTCAGGACACCTCTGGCGAGACTTCGATAGAAGACATACTCAAAGGCTCGGACCAACGAAGCTGGCTTCAGCTTGCCTTGCTCAGCTCGGGCGAGTACCTCGGCGAGGCCGGCTTTGGTCGCATCCTCCTTCGCGGCTTGGAACTTCGACCACGGCACAAGGGAAGCCTCTGCCGCAAGTGCCCGCTTCAAACGAGCTACGGCGTCGGACGGCAGGGGCGAGCCGCCCCACGTACTCCAGTCTAGGCTGCCCCTTGACGCGAACGTGTTCATGCTGGACTTGTAGCGGTCGAACGCGTCGATGGCTGCGGGTACGCAGCGCAGTACGGTGTTCATCACCTCCTTCGCGTCACTGCACAGCAGCCCGTTCGCGACTGCTGCTGGTAGCCTGTCTGCAACAGCACTCACCGCAGTGGCCCAGCGCAAGCACTCTTCAAGCGCCTCCTCGTCAGTATCAAGACCATCAACATGTGAACCGAAATGCTTGGCGAATACCTGGTCCTCAGCCATAGCAGCCAAAGCTTTGGTCGCATCCATCGAAGCGGCCAGCGACTCGACGACCGCATGCATCGCTACATTCGGGCGCGCGTAGGGTTCAAGCATCCGAGCCAACTTCACAACGCAGCTAATCTGCTCTTCTCGGGCCGCCAGATGAGCGCTCGCCTCTCCCGCAGAGCGGGTCGGCTCGTTCTTCAAGAAGACCGCACAAAGACCATTGAGCTTCAGTAACGAATCGAGGAACTTCACGGCCACCACGACGCTGGACTCCGGCCCAATCTCCTTCGACAGAAGGCTTCCCAGTTCCTTGGCTACCTGGGCCTTGACGAGAAGCTCCTGAACGCTGTCACCGAGGTGCTGGTAAGAGAGCGGCGAGTCAGCCAAGCCGAGAGTTGCTCCAGCCTGCGCCAAACGCACCGGAGACTGAGTGAGCTCGCGAATCGTGCCCTCATGTTCCTTTACCCGACGGCGGACTTCGAGCAGCTCAACCGCTCTACCAACAGACGCCACTGGCCTGACCGTGGACTTCAGCAGCCCAGCACTCGTGTTCAGCGTCTTCGCATACTCCTCCAACGGCCTGATGATGTCTTCGACCCGTCGAACGCGCACGAGCGCAGGGTCCACTCCCGGCAGCGAAGATGCAGCCTTGGGAAGTTCCTGCAGCTTGGTCAGCCAGCCCCTCACCCGCGCCGAGTTGCTTGCGAGCAGCGAGATGTGAGCCTCGGACAGGCTGTAGAGGTTCACGTGCGCGGCAAGGTCCGTCGCCATCACCGCGGGCACGCTTGCCCGCAGCCAGCCGTTCAAACGCCGGACTTTGTTGAAGTCCGTCTTCAGGCCCTCGAACAGGGCACCCAATGCGCCTCGGAACTGCTCACTTCCGGAGAACCCGTCCTGGGCGCTCTTCCATGCGAGGACAGCAGTGAAATGAGAAGCCATCGTAGCCGCCGGAAGCTTTGCGTCGCCCTTAAAGCACGCTCGGAACGCCGCCTTTGCTCGCCGCCAGTCAGACTGCAAGAAGTTGAGCCAACTGTCTCCTCGGCGAAAGACGCGCAGGTGTGTTTCCAGCGTCGCCTCATCCGGCAACGTATCAAGGTGGAACGCCGCCGCCACCTTGGAAGCCTTGTTCACCAGAGCCTTGTGGGCCTCTTCCGCTCGAATCGCAATGTCCGGGAAATCCGCCCGCTCAAGCCCCGCGCCACGGTGAGCGAGCAGCTCATGAGGTGCATTTTGGATAGCCGCAAGCAGGACCTCGACCGCCTCCATACCTCCGCGGGTGATTTCGACGGGAATGCCCATGCGAGAGAAGAACCCCTTCAGCTCCTCCGACGCTTCGCCCGCGTTTGCTGTGAGCTCACCAATCTCCCGGGCGGTCTGCGTGAACTGTTCAGCTGTCCAATCGTTCCAGCCGCTGCTTGACAGCCGCCTGAGCTCTTCTAGCGTTTGCGCGTCGGACGGAGCCTCCGCCAGAAGCTCGGGCAACCCTCGACCGTCCAGCAAGGCTTGCAGCTCAGAGACTCGACCGTCGAACCTCACGTGGCTGTGGCGAAGCAAGCTCTCCACCTGCTCTAGCGCCGACTTCGTTGCCTGTGCAACGGCTTCCACCATCGAAGCGCCCCGCAAAAGCTCGCTGGCAGATGTCGAAGCCCACCCTGACGCCACCGAGTCGTCTCGCAGCGTCTGTAGATGTGCCCGCAGCGCTTCGCCGTTGAGAGGTACTGCAGCCTGCAGGCCGACCACACTTTCCCGCGCATCACCGAGAACCTCAGCAGCCTGCGCACACAGTTCTTGCAGTTCCTTCAGCCCTCGATTTATGCCATCTTGGCTCAGTGCCTCCACCGCCTGAGCAATCACTGCAGAGAGCGCATCTGGTGGGGGCAATTCGCGTCGGAGTAACGCGACGTCTGCGGTCGCCTCCAGCTGTCTAACTAGCTCAAGCGTATTGTGCAGACGAGTCACCTCCGAATGCACCCTCATCAGCCCGGAAACACTGCCACCAAACATCCGCTCCAAGAGGCTAACGTTCGAAGGCACCGCACCCGTGGCAAGCGCCTTGACGGGCTCACCAGCCCCGCGAAGCTGCCCGATGGTCCAAGAAGCGCTGGAGAGAACCTGCTGCAGTTCCGCTGCGCCAGCCTCCATCGCCAGCGCGTGACTCAGCGCTTCGTCCAGATTGGCTAGTACCTGGAGCTCGTCTCCTTTGACCAGGAGGCTGGGGCTAAAGCCCAGCCAAGCACACTCCTTGGGGGCACAGCCCAGTTCCTCAAGCGCTGCGGCGGCGTCGGCCAGCGTCATGCGATATCGGTCAACGGTCTCGCCGCTCCAGGACGCTGCGCGAGACAGCACCAGCCCTGACACGCTATCGAGTTCCCCGCCCATGGCCTGACGCCTGCGTTCGGCGGCCCAGAACACATCGTGCACCGTAAGGTCCAGGTTGTTGCCCAACTTGCCGCCCATGAGTAGCGCGTACTTGTTCAGACCACTTCGCCGCTCCTTCAGCACTTCGATGCGCCTGTCGTAGCCAGCTGGATGGGCAAACTTCCTGGCCATCCGCTGCTGGAGGCTTTCAAGCAACTGCTTCTTCTGAGTCTTGTGACTGTGCAGTTCCAAGCAGAAATCACCAAGCCCCGCAGCCTCCAGACGCTGCTTCACGACCTCAAGGGCCGCCAGCTTTTCCGAGACAAAAAGAACCTTCTTCCCGCCAGCTATCGCTGACGCGATGATGTTGGTAATGGTCTGCGACTTACCCGTTCCCGGCGGTCCATTGATGACGAGGCTGTTGCCATTCTTGACGTCAATGATGGCGCTGTGCTGCGACGAGTCCGCGTCGTAGATGAGCGGCAGGTCGCCGTCCGGGTGGGCGTCGATGTCGTAGTCCTCGGCGTGGAACGCATCACTCTCGCTTGTACGGCCGCCCTCGAAGATGCTTCGCAGCAACTCGCTGGACAAGAGGTTGTCTGACTTTTCGGGGTCGAGGTCTGCCCAAATGGCCAACTTGCCGAACGACAAGAAACCGAGCGAGAGACGCCGCCTCACACCCCAGTTCCGGCGCTTCGAAACAGCCGCCTGAATTTTTGCGAAGTAGATTTCGGGGGTGTCCTCTTCATCAAGTGACGGAAGCTCCAGGCGGAACTGCTGGCGAAGCTTCTCCCGCAGGGTGAAGTTCTCGGCGATGTCCTCGCCCGATTGCGACACCTCGTAGAGGTAGGTCCGGGAGTCAGCATCCACCCGACCACGCAAAAGGTTTACAGGCACTGAAAGCAGGGGCGCGAGCACTGCCTTCTCAGAGTCTTCGCTGTCGTAGTACTCGAGGAAGCCGAACATGAGGTACAACATGTTCGTACCGGTTTCCTCTATGACGGTCCGAGCTTCCGATGCCACCTTCCGGGTCATGCGTTCAAGGTCGGCGGGATATTGGAGAACCTGCAGTCCGGACAACCTCCTGTAGGCAGTGGTCGCGCCAGAGGGCCCCACGTCTACAGAGGTGCCGATGCCAACTTCGCGCGCGAATAGACGCGCCTCAGGCTTCTTCCCGTTGTCGTATCGTTGCAGCGGCGGGTCCGGAACGTAGGCCAGCGGTACGGACCTGCCCTCTTCGAGCCGCTCGAAAAGCAAGTTGAGGTCCGGGTTGTCCGTGAACTGAAACGACAAGCCTTTGGGGTGACGATAGTTCAGCAGGCGGTTGCGCATCGTCAGGTCGAGCAGCCGCGTGCGTAGCTTGGTCAACGACTCGGCGACTGTCAGCTTGCCGCTGAACAGCTCCTCCGCCAGCGCGCCGGCGTCGTCCGCCCTATAGGGATTTTCCTCAGCCATGTTCCCCCTCACCTCGATGAAACCGGCGTGCCACTATTTCTTTAAGAATGAAACGCCATGTGGCGAGCCAAGTTCTTTCGAGACGTCACCAACGCCATTGTCATAGCTTCGGGGGCGATTGGTCCGCATCCCACTGCCAAATCGTCACGCCATAGTCGCTCTTGACCTCGGGCATAACCTCACCTGCCCTAAAGAAGCACCGACTGCCAGCTTGTGCGGGCGTGAACCAGTAACCCGCGCGAGGGCAAGCCTGACCGGCCTCGCACCGCAGTCGAGTTATCTCTTCTCCTTCCAAGCTTCCGGCGGCAGGCTTGAACTCGCGAGCAAACTTCACGAGGTCTTTGGGATAGACCATGTGGTCAATCGTTGAGTCGTCGAGCTCGAGCAGGTACGCAACTGCACCCGCCTCGAAGGCCCAATAGCCGAAGTAGTCCCCGTCCGTTCCATTGATGCGGAGGTGACTATCGTGCCAGGGGATGTGCTTGAAGGCCGGGTACCAACGACGGCAATAGTCGGCGAGCTTGCGGGTGGCTTCCGACTTCTCCTCTTCGTACATCGCCTCGACCAGCGGCGAGTAGGGCTCGTCGTGATACCACTCGTCCAGGTCGACGCGGTCTGGCAGGTAGCGCGCCAGCAGGTCCTCGTAGAGCGTGTCTTCGCCCTTGTAGCCGGGGTCCACCGATGCAGCAACTCTCGCCAACAAGTCGGGACGATGCAGCAGGATGCACAGCCCCAGCAACTGCATGCAGCGTTCGTAGTCGCCTAAATGGTCCAGGCCGAGCGGTGACACATCGGGAATTTGCTCAAACACGCTAAGTGCACGTTGGTAACGCTCGTACGCCTCGACAACCGCCACCAGCTCGACGCCCACTGCTTCAATGGGCTCGCCTGCTGTGTAGCGAAGAGACAGAATCGCATAGCAGTTGTCGCAAAGCTGCGCGGCTTCGAGTGAAAGGTTCTCTGCGCCGAGGTCCTCTTGGGCGAGATTTGCCCTGAGTTCGATGTTCCAACGCTGAAGCGCGTTGAGGATTGAGGACCCATAGGCCTCCGTCAGAAACTGCTGCCTGCGACGCTTGTGAAACTCCGTGGTCATGTGTCGTCCTTGAGGCTGGGCAAGTTTCCGAACTTCTTCCGCAGGCGGGCTTTGCGTTTGTTGACGGCGCTGTTCACTTCACTTTCCCCGTAGTGAAACGCGTCATGTGCCGAATGCATGTCTGGCGCTTGATTGAGCTGCTTGGCAAACAAATGCGCCTTCGGACTTCCGCTGAGGTGGTAGAGCGGGCTGAAGAAGAGGTGCCGCGAGTAGTTCGTTCGGTCACCGGCAAACTTCCTGAGAACGTCAGGCGCTACTCCCATCCCCACAGCCTTCGGAATGTTCTGGCGAATCCACTCGTGGCTCATCTGCACGGGAGACGGTTTCGTTCCGCGCGCCGGTTTCGCCGCACCCTGCTGGGTTGCTGAGGTAGGCGTAGAACTCACCACCTTGCCTCCGCCTTTCTTGCCACCACCCTTCTTGCCGCCGTTGCTCTTGTCCCCAGGCTTCTGTTCGTCGCCATCCAAAGGCTCGATGAGTTCAACCGGGTCCGTAATCACATTCACCCCAAGCGACGAGGTGATGCTCGGCTTGCGAGTGTTGTTGAGCTTGCGCAGGAACTTCGGCGCGTCCTCATCGCGGCTCGCCTTGGCCTCCACGATGGCGTAGGGCTTACCGCCGTTGTGCCCCTCGGCACGCCACACCGCGTCGATACCGGTGCCGTTGGCACCATCGGTCAGCTTGTACAGCACATGGTTTGCTTTGGGGCTGCCGCCCTTGCTCAGCTTGCCGGGCTTGGTCTTGCTAGGTGTGCCCTCGGTCCAGCGCCCCTGCGTTCCGTCGTCGTGCCCCTTCCAGTCCTTGCCCCAACCGAAGGTGTAGGCGCAGATGTAGTCGGCGATGTGCTCGCCGCTGATGCCCACCAGCTCGTTGGTCAGTTCGGTCAACGCTTGCGTGGCCGCTTGGCTTCGCACTGCATCGCCGGCACTGCCGCTGGCCGGCCGAGCATGGCCTTCGCTGCCTGCGTCCTTCTTGCTGCCCGGCTGCGGCTTGTCAGCACGCCTGCCCGTGGTCTCACGGGCCGAGCCGTTGGGCTGCTTCTTTGTCCACTTCTTCAGCCGCTTCTCGAACACCAGCACCATCACCGGCAGGCTCGCCATGGCGACGTTCATCGTGCTCTTCACGGCATGCTGGGCCCCTTCGGGGAGGCTCTCGAATGCCGAGGATTCTTCGATGCCTTGTTTGATGCTCTGGAGCTGCGCCTTGAGCTTGCTGGCATTGAAGATTTCTTCCAGCAGCGCTTCGGGGCTGGTGTGGATGCCGCACTCCTGCAGCACGAAGCGCAGCAGGTCGAACAGCACTGGCGCGAAGCGGTCCGGGTTCTTGTTGACCAGGCGCAGGCTCTTCTTCACGCCATCGCCCGGCCCGGGAATCCAGCCGACGATGGCGAGCACCAGGTCGAACTGCGCCTCTTCCTCGTCTTCCTTCTTCTTCGCGTTGTAGAGCGTCAGGGCGGATTCGATGGTGTCATAGACGTCGATGGCCTGCCCGAGGAAAGGCACCAGGCCGAGCGCAATGCCCTTGCCCAGTTCGACCGCGGCTTCCTTGTAGGCCTCATGGCGCTCGGCCTCGGCCTTGCGCTTGTCTTCTTCAGTCTGCGGCGCGACCTCGTCTTGTGTGGTCGACTCCATCACGCCCTCCCCGCCTGGCGCTGGACCAGCGCCTGAAGGTTCACGGTCTGCGGGTCCAGCCCGAGCTTGCGCAGGTCCTCGGCTAGGGCGTCGTCGGTCACGGTCTGCAGCGTCACCGGCTTGAGCACGGCCGGCCGTGCGTCTTCGCCGTAGAACACCTCGGCCAAGCCGGAGGGGATGCCTTCGAGCCGGGCCTGGCCTTGCGCATCCAGCGTGCCGCTGCGGGAGCTGCCATCGGCGAACACGGCACGGTAGGGAGCGCCGGCCATCGGTGTCAGGTCGGGCCAGTGGTGGTTGAGCTCCAGGACCTGCGGCGTCTGGCCCGCCAGGCCTTGCGGCAGGGCTTCGAGGTTGGTTGAACCGGAGGCGCCACCCGCCCACTCATGGCTTGCGGCCTTGACGGTGAAGGTGCCCGAGGTCACGAAGTCGATGTTGGCGCCATCGAGCACGACCTTGCTGTCGCCACCGACCAGTTCGATGCGCTGCTTGGCGGTGATGGTGATTTCGTTGTTGACCGAGACGACGGTGATGTCCTTGTCGGCCAGCAGCTCCAGCTGGTCGGTGTGGGCACGCAAGGAGAGGTCACCGTTGGCCGCAATCGCCTGCAGCTCGCCCTGGTGGGTGTATAGGCTGGTGGTCTGCCCGGAGATGAGGCTGGCGGTGTGGGCTGCCGCGACGTGCACGTCGCCCTGCGCGGTCAGGCTGGTGTCCTGTCCAGAGAAGGTGGCAATGGTGGCTGGGCTGGTGATGATGGCGGCGCTAGGCGTGTCCAGTACCACATAGGGCTTGTCGAAGCGCTCAACGGGGTCGCCGGCCTCACGGCCGTTTGCCTTGCGCTGGTCGTCGTACTTGCCGTCTTGCTTCGGGTCGATGGCCTTCAGCAGCCCTTCAAGGGCCTCCTGGGCGTCCTTCTTGTGGCTGGCCAGTCCGAGTGCGCCCTGGCCCTGCGCGGCGTCGTCCAGGGCCTGCCCGAGCTGCTGCGCCCCCTTGAGCTGGGCGACAGCTTCTTGCGCATCCATCTGCGTGCTCTGTGCACTGCCATAGGTCCCGGCCCTGGATGTGGCGCTGAGCAGGAGGCCCTGCGCACCGCGCACGGTGGCCCAGCCGTCCGTGTGCGCGTAGAAGCCCGAGCCCAGCCACGCACCGCGCTGGCTGCTGCGAGACCCTTGGCCAATGATGTGGCCCAGGCTGAGTTCGCTCCAAGGACCGCCCTGGCTGAGACTGGCCAGGCGCATGCGCAACTGGCCGGTGGCGTCATCCACCACCCACTGGTTCAGGCCTTCGCCGTCCAGCGTTTCGCTCTGCCAACCCGAGAGGGTGCCGGGGTGGTTGGCGCCGGAGTCCACGCCGGCCGGCCATGGCAAAGCGTCCTGGCCGTTGTGAAGCTGGCCGACGATGAGAGGCCGGTCGATGTCGCCTTCCACAAAATCAACCAGCACTTCTGTGCCTTGTCGCGGAACGAACACAGCTCCCCAGTTGGCTCCAGCGCTGGGCTGCGCGACACGCACCCAGCTGCCCGAGCGTTCGTTGCCAGGGGCGTTGCCTTCGGTGTCGCTCGGCGTCTGGTGACCCAGGCCACCTGGATTGGGCAACGCACCGCGTTGCCAATGGAACTGCACCTTGACGCGCAGGTCGCGGTCGGTCGTCAGGGCATCGGTTGGCACGCCCACCACCAGCGCGGTTTGTACACCCGGCACCGCGGGCTTGATGCGGGGCTGTGGAACGATGACGAGTTCGGCCGGCACGGCCTCGAAGTGGTTGCGGTACTGGCCGCTGGCCATGTCGGGAGCAGCGAGCAACTGCGCGGCTTCGGAGCCCAGGTTGTTGGCAGCCTCGTGCTCGACGGACACTAAGGTGTAGTTGCTGTTGCCGCTGGCGTGGTCCAGCAGGTCGAAGCGGCTGCCGGGGATGAGCCGGCCTACCGTCCCGCTGCCTTGCACGCGCTGGCGTTGCAAGTCGTGCCATGCCAGGCGCAAGTCGGCTGCGCGTTCGGCGTGTTCGATGTTTTCGTAGCGGTACGCGCCGGTGCCGTCGTAGCGTTCGAGGGTGCCGATGTTGTCTTGTGGTTCCGCCGCGGCTTGGCCTGCAGTGCCGGTGAGTTGCTTGTAGTTCCAGCTGCCCAGCGTGACCGAGTTGGTCTGCACGTTCTGCTGCTCACTGAACTTGTCGATGGCTTCGCCGATGCCCATGACGGAGGCGCCTGCAAAGCGGATGGGACCGAGGCTGGCACGTGCGGCGCCACGGTCGGTGATGACCATCACGTGGCGGGCTTGGCCTTGCTTGTCGGCACCTGCCGCCGCGTCACCGTCGAGGTGCTCGAAGTGGTAGCTGAGTCCTTCTTCGGCGAGCAGTCGGCTGATGAAATCGAAGCTCGTTTCGCGGTACTGGGTGCACAGGCTGCGCACGCGCAACGGCTCGGTCACCTCGATGCGGAAGTTGGCACCCGGGCAATCTCGGAAGACCTGCTCAACGGTGGCCAGCGCCGTCTGGTCCTGGAAGATGCGGCTTTCGCTGCGCAGCCCGAGGAAGCTCAGCCAGGGCCGCATGACGAGGCGGTAGCGGGCCACGCCGCCATCGCTGCCCAGCTGAGCGGCGCTGAAGACGTACCCGTGCCAGGGGCGGTAGCCGTCGATGCCGTTTTGGACGCACTGCAGCCGCACGCTCATCTGCTCGCCGACGAGCGGCTTGAGTTCCAGGTGCGCGGAACTGGACAGCGCATCGACGGTAAGTTCGAAGGGTTCGTTGACCGCCTCGCGGATGCGCATCCGCTCGGCCACGAGGGTGCTGCCGAAGGCGGTTTCCAGCTTGACCAGCCGGCGGTTCTGCGAATGAAAGTTCAACAGCTCGAACAGGCCTGCCGCACTCAGGGGCGGGGCATCCATCAATGACATCGAAACTCCCTGGACGCTTCTGCGTCCTTTATGTTGTTCAGCGGTTCAGCGATGCCCCATGCTGGATTCCGCGTTCGATAGGGCCTATTGTTGATACGAGCATCGTGGACGCCAACTGCTAGTTCTTACAGTGAGCTGAACTGTCCACTGTGACTCTTCCAACGACCATCGTCGAACATCACGCTCGACGTTTTGGTCAAACCTTGGCACTACGGGAGATGCTGGCCGTCGACGCTTTGCGCGGTGACGATGGCCAACTCTGCAGCACGTCGTACCCGACAGCAGGTCTGGACCAGACCAGCGAAAACTGCAACGAGTCCCACTCGATGGCCAGTGGCTCTCTCGACAGCACACAGCCTGCGGCTTCCCGGGCGATGGTGACGTGCGGCAACCACGGCTTGCTGTCCACGGAAAGTCCGAGGCTCCGCACCAATGCGCAGAGGTCGCCTTGCAGGTGTTCCAAGGCGCTGTTCTCTTCCACCCGAAGTACCGCGACGCCGTTTGAAAACATCTCGGCTCGGGTCAGCTTGAGATACAGAGGAGCCATCGGCACCCTTGCCAGCGCTGAAATCAGCTGGGCCTCGACCGTGTCCTCGATGTTGCCCAAGAACGCCAAGGTGATGTGCTGTCGTCCGGGGTCAATCAATCTTGCAGTCGAAGGCCATTGGCACTGCATCTGATACTGACTTGTGGCTCTCTGCGCGGCGGCACTGGCCATCAATGCGATGAAAATTCGACGTGAAGACATTCGGCTCCGGTCAAAGCGTCGTTGGGCCGCGGCGAAGTTCGCCATCAACGCAGACGACATGTGGCGCTTGCACTCGCCACCACTCTATCGCCATTGACAGACCAAAGAGGTTTCACCGAGCTCGCCCTTTTGGGGGGCTCAATGACATAGCGTTACGTCAGCTCAAGGTCCCTGCTCACTCGCGGCTGGCCCGGCTCTTTGCTTTGAGCACCAGCTTGTAGCGGCGTTCGATGCGGCGAGCGAACTCCTCGAAGGTCAAGTCGAGGCCGCCGGCAATGCGGTGCAGCACGCTCAAGGTCGGCTGCTTCCTACCCACCTCCAGGAGGGAGATGTAGGGCCTGTCCAGCTCACAGTGCCCGGCGAGGTCTTCCTGCGAGTACTCCAGCTCCAGCCGACGGGCTTTTATTTCCGTCGCCAAAGCGTCGATTAGTTCCGGGTTCCTGCTGGGCCGCATCGTGGCTCGCAGTGTTCCGACTCAGTACACTAAAGACACGTGTCAATTGACAGCAATATGAAGCAAAACCACACCCAAAGGCGAGACCGGAGAGCCCGATGAATCAACTGCGAAATGCCCTCACCCTCACGCTGACCCTTGCCGCGCTTCCCACGATTGCCGGCCCGCAAAGCGCACGCGTTGTCTGCATATCAGGTACCTCCGTAAAGGCGGGCTGCGACGGCGTCATGCAACGGCTCGACCAGGACCTCTTCCTGAAACGCTGGCCCGCTGGCCACGCCATCAGCATCACCACACAGCACATCTTGCCCACCACCGCCAACATCGCCGTCACCGCTGGGACGCTTCATGTGGTCAAGGTCATCCGTAACGGCAAGGAAATTGGGACCAAGCCGGTCTACGTTATCCAGGTATCCCGGGATACGGACAACCTGTCTGACGGAGCACCCGAGGCCATCGGAGCTCAGAACATGGGTTGGAGTCTGGCGAATGCGCTAAACAAGGCCCTCGCGTCTGGAGCCACAGCAGACAGGTAGTCGCGAGGCGCGAACAGCATTGCTTGATGGCGGCGTAGTCCCTGGGTTCGGGGGCATCCGCAGATGCCTCACAAATCCAACTAAGTGAGTTCGAGGGTCCCGCTCTGAGGTTGCAACGGCCGAAAGAAGAACCTCACGGCGTCGGACGGCTGCAGACCCGGCCAGGACCGCTGCAAGTCTTCCGCCAATGCCGAAGCATCATACGGATGGAAATTTGGGAGGTATTGCATGACGTGGGCTGCGGCCTTCGTCACCCATTCGTCTTCTGACATCGCTTCCCTCTCTGTGTTGATGGGAGCAATTCTTCTCGCAGAGGCCGGTTCGGAAAATCCCACCTGAGAAGGCCGGCCAATGGGGGGGGTTGGGCCGTCACTCCAACGGAGGGGTACCCCGGAGGCGGAGGCGGTCATCTAACCTCCATTACTTCACTTCCGGCAACGCCAACGACCACACACCGGCGTTGGCCGCATCAGTTTCCAGGACGGGACGAAATTGACTTTGCCGAAGTCACCCGTTGGAGCGTCGCCCGCGCCTACGGGGCCGGGATGATGTCCACGAACTTCAGCTCGCCGCGCTTCGTCTTCACTGCCTTGACGAGAACAGTCTTGTTGACCATTGGGCCGATAACATCATCGACTGCCTGAGACAAGCCCTTCACCGTGACTTGGCCGCTGTCGACATCGACCTTCAACCAGTCGCTGTCTAGGTCCAGCGCGCGCAGAACGCCAGTGAACTCCTGCATCTGCTCGCCGGCGGACTCATCGGCCTTCGGTGACTCGGCCTTGATGGCGAGGTCGAGCTTTGGGCGAGTTGACTCGTCGAGCACGACAGCAACGCCTTCGCGTTCCTTGGACGAGATGGCGACCGACTCGGTGCTGTTGGCTGGCGGCGTGAGATTGCGGATGAGCTTGCGGAAAGTCCCTCGATAGGCCTCGTCGGGGACCAGTGCCTTGCTGGCCTCGCCAGTTGTGTCCACCGCCATCGTTGTGACCACGTCCAAGAACTTCCTGGCGATGTCCGCAGCCTCGAGCTTCTCTGCGTCGAACATATCGAGTTGGCCATTGACCTTCACGGCGACCGAGAACTGGAAGCTCCCTGCCGGCTCTTGCACCAGCCAGGGCTCGAACGAGTTCGTGATGTCCTTGGTTGGAGGCCCATGCCGGCGCAGCGGCTTACCGTTGCTCCACTCGACCACGCGGAAGAAGATGGACTGCAGCGTCTTCACCTTCTCGACGATGAGGTCGAGCGGTGCCGCTCCACGCAACACGCTCCCGCCCTTCACTGCAACGGTGACCGAGCCAGGTAGGAACTCTCCGGTCAGGCGCTTCCGGTCGCGCTCGATGTAGAGGGTCTGGACAAGGTCGTCGAGCTGCTCTCGCGCCGGCGAAGCCAAGTCAGGATTGGACAGACACCGGTAGGCCAATATCGAGGCGCGCTGCACGTCCTTGCCCTTGTACCAAAGCGAGACAGCACTGACAGCGGCTATGCCGAACGTCCGGGGCTTCGATGTGTCGAGCTGAGCCAGTGCGTCTTCCTCGGCTGCGGCAGCCTGACGGAACAGGTCCTCGGCATCTTCACCGTTGCCCTCGCGCAGGGCAGTGTGTGCCTTCGCGGCCAGGGCCTCGCTGGTCTTGTGGAGGGTGAGCCAATCCATCGCTACGCGCGCTCCACCAGGATGAGCTTGGTCTTAAAGCCAACGACCGCAGCGATGGCGGGCTCAGCGCCAGTGCCCTTGCGGGTCTGCTCCTGCTTCTCCTTCAGCCGCCGGCGCACTTCCGCCGGAGTGCCATCGGTGCCCGAGACCTCTAGGCGAAACGCATTCTCCAGGTCCGCCGGGCTCGTACCTGCCGGGGCCACGTAGTAATCGGCGCCGGTCTTGGTTTCGGCTCGGGCGATGCTGACCATCCCCTCGAGGTCTTCCACTGCGGCAAAGGCCATCACGTATGCACCGTCGCGCTTGGCGTCATCGCCGTTGTTGTACGAGCGTCGGAGCTTGTCATCCACCGGTGCCCATTTGACCTCATAGAAGACGGTCTCGCCCTTCGACACTACCTCGAAGTCCACGGGCGAAGAGTGATGCGTCTCTAGGCGGACCTTCGCGGCGTTCGCGTATCCCTGCAGCTGGTGCGAGTCGATGTCGTGACGTTCGGCGAGGTCTTCGAAACGGAGGGGTTTGTGCATGGGCTCTGCTGTTCTGCAGTGTTCGAGGCAGCGCCTCCCTGGCGCCCTGCTAGTTTTCAGGGCACTTTAGCGGGGCACACGGAGACTGTCACTCTTCAAACGAGGTATAGCTGAACATCCGGAGCCGCTACGATGGCCGAATGGCCCTTCCCGCAAACCTCCGCGACACGACCCAAGCCCACCTCGAGCAGTTGGTCACCGACCAGGCGCAGGAAGGCCCGCATCTCGACTTCAAGCGCGACCTTCCGGCGACTTGGGATGCCTCTGCGAAGCATGAGTTCATCGCAGACATCACGGCGTTCGCAAACGCCGGTGGTGGCGATGTCATCTACGGCCTCGAAGAGGATGGTGATGCCAAGGCCGAGGCGGTTGTGCCACAGGTCATCAACCAGGACCAGGAGGTCCTGCGTCTCCAGGATTTCTTGCTGAACTCGGTGGAGCCACGCATTCCTGGCGTGCAGGTGCATGCGGTCGAGGTTACTGCCCGTGGCACTGCCGGTCACGTCATCCTTGTTCGCGCGCCACAGAGCTGGGTGGGACCGCATAGAGTGAAGACCAACCAGCACTTCTTTCTGCGCGAGGGCGCACGCAAACGGCAGCTCGACGTGCCGGAAATTCGAGGTCTGTTCCTACGGTCCGAGAGCCAGGTACAACGTGTTCGTGATTTTCGCACCGAGCGCATCTCGCGCATCCTGACCGGCGAAGGCACCCCGACGTTGGCACCCGGCGCCGTGCTCGTGATGCACCTGGTGCCGAGCGAGGCCGCACTCGGCCTCATGCAGGTAGACCCTCTTGCGTACGTTCCGTCGTTGCGAGCCGGAGCCCGCTACCTTCCCTGGCTTGCGCGCGACGGCTCTGGCAGCCCCAGCATCAACTTGGACGGCGCGCTTTTCCTGCGGCACTCTGGAGTAACCGGAGTTCTCCCTGGCTACTCACTCTTCTTCCGCAACGGATTCTTCGAAGCAACTCAAGTCATCGACTCTGTGCATCGGCATGACGATGCTGGTCGGTTCAATCTGCCGGGGCGGGCATATGAAGACATCTGTATTCAGCTGGTAGACCGCTTCCGCGCAGAACTATTGCATCTTGCCGTGAGCACCGAGATGACCGCGATGCTCACCTTGCTGCATGCGAATCGAGTTCGGGTCGGCCTGCCGGTTACCGACTATGGTCAGTCTGGGTCGGATGGACTGTTTGACCGCCAACACCTCGTCCTTTCGGACGTTCAACTCCAGGCCGGTGTGCCGACTGACATGGCCCTCAAGCCGGTGTTTGACCTGCTAGGCCAAGCATGTGGGCTGGCCGGGTCTCCCTACTACGATTCAAACGGGGCGAGAACGCCGTCACGGTAGGTCGAGCGTGCGACGCGTCTGATACATAGACTGCCTGGAGTCTTGCAACCGAACTGTCTGAGCTGCAACCCGCCACCCCAGAGACTGTCCACTGAGCGAACCGCAGAAAATTAAGTATGCGCGTCACGGTTGGCAAGACGAGTCATTCGTCTGCCAACACATCGTCGAGTCGTCGTCGACCGGAACGTCTGTCGGTTTCCATTGGCCCGCCAGCCCGGACGGCCCGCACCCAGATGCCTCCTGTACCGCATGCGAGGAAGCCAGGCTGGAAACTGGCGGAGGACTGGACGCCGGAGGTCGAAGAGCTGCTGAGCATTCAACTTCGCTGCGGTGCGTGCTACGACCGTGCCAAGGACATTTGGTCGGACTGGCGCAAGGCTTCTCACTGAGCCAACCTCCGGGCGCCAATAAAATTTGGCAGCGCTTCGTCAATTGACAGTTTGCTGTCAGTTCCGTCTTCGGACCTGCGCACTTTGCCCCTTCGCCGCGCTTGCTAAGCTTCGACCGTGAAGACTTCCGACAACCTGACACCCGCCTCTGCGCCGAAGAAGGACGGCCAAGTCGCTAGGCGCTCCGATGGTACTGGTCCCGATGGCATAGGGCACCGAGCCGACGCGGCCCCAAGCTTGAGTGGCTGGGCCAAAACCTACCGCGCTATTGAGTTCAAACGACTTCGTTGAACGACACGGCCTACCGTTGGCGCGATATCGCATGTTTTGAAGATGACAAAAGGGCACCTCGGGCCTAGCTCCGACTTCGTTCCGTGGGCCTGACGAGCTTGGCCAAGAAGTCCGCATCGGCCAGTGCCGTCTGCGTCACAGGGACCACGGCCGCGCCGGAGCTCATCCCCAGCCGCCCCACAAGCTTCGCCACGCAGGCCGCGAAGCAGCAGTGAACAGGGGACCGCACGCTGCCGTCCTCTTTTCCACAACGCTCAGCGTTCTCGAGCACCTGGCGTTCAAGGCCCATCACCAGCCGTGGCGCCAGCCTGCGGGAGTTCTGAGTGCGGAGCGGTAGTCAGCTAAGTCGCAAAATCCTGCAGAGCCTTGCCTGTCGCCAAGGCCGCCTTGAGCCAGCCCGGCTGGGGTCCGCGACCGCTCCAACTGTGACCGGCATCGTCCTTGTACTTGACGACTGGGGCAGCTGACTTCTTGGCAGCCTTGACTTTGCCCTTGGGGGGCTTGGACGTCGATTGCTTGCCCGGACCAGAAGCGCCAGCGGCCGTGAAGTCTTCGAGCGCCCTGCCCGCGGCCAGCGCCTCCTTGAGCCACCCGGGCTTCGGGCCCATGCCAGACCAACTGTTGCCTGCCGAATCGCTGTACTTGGGGGCGGCACCGGACTTCTTGGCTGGCTTGGATTGGTCCTTGGCATTCTTGAGCTTCGACTTCTTCTTCGAAGCCGGTGTCGGGGCTGACGCTGCTTTCGATACCTTCCCGCCAAAGCCAAGGTCTTCGGCGGTCAAGTCGTAGAACTCGATGGCTTCTTTGATGCGGGCGATGACGCCTGCAGCTTCCTTCTTCTTGGCAGCCTCCGCCTTTTGTCGAAGCGCTTCGATTTGTGCGGTGAGCTGCGAATAGGTCTTTGCCATGGGATGTCGGTTTACCAGTTGGAAGAATCCTCTAGCTTACGCAATGGATGCCGCATTGATAGTGGTGTTTCGCCCCGTAACGCAATCGCGTGCACATGCGGATGCCGGACACTGAGTCATCGAAATACATCCAGGCGCTCGGTCTACTTGGGTACGAGCGAGTCGTTCAGAACGGCAGCCAATCGGCGAGAGGCGGCAAGCAGTCTCGACTTGAGTGTCGCGTCTTGCGTCTGGGGATATTCAATCCCCATCTTATGAGTGCTCGGGTAGAAGTCATCGCGCTGCACGATGCGACATGACTCCTCGGCCCATTGGGCGGGTGCAAGTGGCCGACTCCAGCCATTCCCCTTCAGCTCTGCGGCCAACTCGGCGCGCAAACCCTGTGGTCCATTCACACGGCGCTCGATGAGTCCGGTATCCCACCACGCGTGGAGATTGGTTCCGCGGCCAAACGCCTGAATCTGAAACGTGTTGCCACCCTTGTCATCCACATACCCCGCATGCAGTGGCTGATGGACATCGGCCACAAAGTGGATGAGGTACTTCAGTGCCTTCAATCGCTCTTCGTCACTGGCCGCTGACCCGAGAACCCGGGTCTGCCTCTCGATGGCACCAACAACGCATTGCCCGCCGGGGCAGTCCCGCGCCTGGTCATACCTGCATGAATCTCTCGGGAAGTTCACGTAGTGCCAAGGCGCGGTAGTGGCCGACCTGTGAGCGTCGGCCCACGTGGATGCAGTTGCCAACGTGAGTTCAAGTTCGAGTGCGAGCAAGCGACGCAACTCCACCTTGGCCTCGGCGGTCAACTTCCGCTCGGCCAGCTCAGCAACGATTTCATGCCCTTCCCGACCCCAGGCTGATGCGGAAGTTGGGGCGAGCGCCGCTGCAGTTAAGCAAAGCAAGGCGAAGAGTCGGGAGCGGAAGCGATTGAGACGGTTCATCAGAAGTGTTGTACGGAGCCAGGCACAAATGCGTTGGGCCGGAGTTTATGTGTGGGCTGCCTCATTTGAAATTCAACTCCATCGCGATGCGAATTTCTTTGGAGAACGAGTCGCAATGCCTGAAGCATTCTTCCCATGTATGTATTGAGTTAATTTCATTTGCGCCACCGTTTCTGCGACTGGTTAGTCATAGAAACTGAGTGAGAAAAAACTTTGGATTGACCCAGAAATCCGGTGCGGCGACAGTCCGACCATGCAAAGAAAGAGTTCAACTCCGATGAATTTCCAATGCGCGAGAGACGCTCACATTGGTGCCCATGCAGTCGAATCTGACCGCGCCACTACGAGCACTGGCTTCGTGGTCTTGTGAGTGGGGGCCAGCAATGAATGCGTCGAAAGTAAAACTGCTCCGTCGATACGTCGAGGTTTCCCGGGAGGCCGAAGGTCTCATCGGCGAGCGCGCTTGGGTGCTGCTGTCGAGCTACGGAAAGCTTATGGACGGTGCTGATGCGGGCCTCTACGTCAGCGGGATTGCCCTGGATTCTCAGCTTGAGCTTGTTCGTCTCCTCGCACAGGGAGAGACAGTCCACGTGCACTTGATGCATCGCCACAAGTCCGGCAACTATGAAGCGTCTTCACTTCGCTGGTCGCAAGGTGAACTGGTCATGGTGTTCCGTGACCGCGAAGTGAAGGCGTAGGCATCTTGGATTCATCAACGTTCACCCTCCGGTTGAAGGTGCCCCAACGCATGACGCAGGAAGAGGCCGTTGAACTCATGGGAGCGGCGGGCTGTACTCACGTCCTCGTCGGCCTTGGCGAGCCCGGTCTCCTGGCGCTCGCATTCATCGGACCCGTTGAGCTCAGAGAGATTGCGGAAGTAGCTCGAGCCATCCCAGATGCAATTGTGTTGTGCTTCGCGTCTAGTAGCGAGGCTCGGACATGAAGTCGTCCCCAAAGGAACTCCCCGATGTCCCTATCGGCTTCGAGTACTTCGACCTTCTCTGGTCGCAGTTCATACCCGATGCTGCCAGCTACGTCGCCATCTTGCCGCGCTCGGCGGACCCGGCATGGGCAACCGCGCAAGGACTCCGGTTTGTCGCTATCAGCCTGTTGAGGAAGCGGGCGGCAAGCGACGAGCTACAGCGAACGCCGAATCACTCGACGCTGCACCGCGTCCGCGAAAGGGACCTGCGCTTGCTCGAGATGCAGTACCACGGCCAAGCACTGACATTGGTAGGTGCGCTCGTTGCCCAAGCCAGCAAGCAGCATCCGACGGCATCGTCAGCACAGCTCTTGACGCTGGCCTTCGACGCCTTCAAAGAGCTGCTACGTGCAGTGTTTCCTGCCGACGGTGCCGCGCCGGAATCCAGATGACCACGCCACATGAGCGCACCTTCGCGCTACACCGTACTCGGCAGTTCCTGCGTGAACTCAGCGTTCAGCCAGAGACGCGCGAGTCCATTGGCCTGCTCCCGCTTGAACCGTGGGCTGACGGTGATGAAGGGCTACAAAGGCCGTTCACCGACGTTGTCCTCGGGAGTATCTGATGCGGCTGCTGTACCTGGGCATTAGTGGCACCCTGCATCCAAGCGCGTCCACGTATGAGCTCGTCTATGGGCAGAGCCCTTGGGATGACGGTCACCTCCTTTACGAGGCGGTGCCATGGCTATCAATCGCTCTCACCCGTTGGCCCGACGTGCAGATTGTTCTCACGTCAACGCAGCCACGGCGGTATGGCCTGCCAGCAGTCTTGGGGCACCTTGGCGCACTGGCCGAGCGAGTCATTGGGTTCACATTCGAGGACTTGACGACAAAGACGGTGCGTCAAGTTCGCACACGTAGCGGCACATCAAGGCACACGGTCTACAGCAACGAAGACTATTGGCGGATGAACAAAAGCGACATCGTGATGGCACATGTCGCGTGGGCGCAGCCAGATGCATGGGTTGCAGTCGATGACGAAAGCATCTTGTGGCCCAAGCGCGTTGCCGACCACGTTTGCATCGTCGACGGGCTGGAGGGCCTGAAGAACCCGACGGAGCAGGACAAACTGCTGACGTACTTGGAGGTGAACTTTGGCGACGAAACTCCCTAGTCGCCGAAGGCATGCACGCTCCCCAGAGAGCTACTTCGGCTGCCGCCGAATGGGTGCCCTCGCAGGAGGGGTGCTCGGGCTTTGCGGCCCGTGGGTGAGGTCGGGCAGATGCCGAAGGTCCAGGCTGTCGACGCCCGCGGCGCGCAGAACCCGTAGCGCAAATCCGAAGTTGAAAGAGCCCCGGGCGATGCGCTGTGCTAACGCCTTCGGGCTGGTCGAACCAAGACCGGTGTTCTTCAATCGGTTGGCGACATCCTTGGGTTTGAGTTCGGCGCCGAGCATCTCCGCTTTCAGAAGCAGGCGCGCCTGCTTGTCCCAGTAGTCCAGAGCCTTCCGGGGTTCGGTCTTTCGCGGCTCTCCTTCAACTTTCTTTCGCGGCATGACATGCATTTTCAGCGCACAAAAACGTTCTCAAAGCTGCCAATTGGCAGCCTTTTCTCCACATTGGAATCCGCTTCACGAGGGATTCCTTCACTCGATGAAGGCCCACGCATTTGGCGGGCGGGTCGACCCCAGGAAACCAGTTGAAGGAGAGCCGAGATGGCCGGACCAAAAGTATGGACTGAAGAGTTGATTGCCGAGCGCGTGAAAGCCGGGCGCGGCAGTGGCAGCGGCGCGAGTTTCAGCCCGTGGCTGTACGTGCAGGAGTTTTCATCGCGGGGGACCCAAACCCGCGTCCCGAGCTTCAAGCTCAAGCGCACGATTCACACGTTCTCCTACTTGGAGCGCGCCCTGTTCCTCTGGCAGGAGTTCCAGGCCGACTTCAACGACTGGAACGAGCAGCGGCCGATGGAGCGTAGCCTCACGCTCGGCTACGCGAAGCAACTGCGCATTCCACATCCGCGCTATCCCAAGAGCCGCATCCCCGTCGTCATGACGCTGGACGCCATCGGCTCGACGATTGACGCAGACGGTATCGTCCACATGACGGCCTGGGACGTGAAGCCGCTGCGCAAGCTGCAAGACAAGCGTGTATTGGCCAAGCTGAGCCTGCATCGCGCGTACTGCTCCCACGTGGGCATTCCACACCGCCTGTTCACGGAAACAAGCCTGGCGCCCTACGTGGCCCGCAACATCGACTGGATACGCAGCGCGTTGCCGAAGGACGGCGAAATCGAGCGCGTGCCTGGCCTATTCAGCTGGCACCTCGACCAGATGCAACAGGACCTGACGGCCTGCCGGACCCGCCCGAGCATCAGCAATTTCTGCGAACGCTATGACCTGGGAAACAAGGTCGAGCCTGGCACGGGCCTGCGCATCTTCAAGATGCTTCTGTGGAAACACCGGGTTACGGTCGAGATGAGCCTGAAGTGGATTGAGCAGCAGCCCATTCCGCGCGCGAGTCAGTGTGGTGCAGCTCTTCAGACGCGGAGGGCTGCATGAAGACGAGTCTGTTCATCAACGACGTGTTCGAAGCGATGGGCTCGCGCTATCGCCTTCTCCACGTCGTGGAGGCTATCAATGCGGCTTACGTCCACCCATTCGACAATCCCGAGCTCAGCCCGCAGCGTTGGGAGCAGGACGGACTCGACAACTGTGCCGGTGCACCGGAGGTGCTGCGCAACGTCCAAGAAGAGCCTCAAGCCGAACGTCCCATCGAAGCCAAGGACGGCGACGTCAAGGTGCGGGACCGTCGATGGAACCGCATCAAGGGCATCGTCAACGACCCTCGCATCTGGGAGCCCGACACGCGCAAGGAGCTGCTGAAGACTCACGCCGCGGCCGTCGGCAGCTCACCGAAGACGCTTTTGCGGGACCTCCAGCAGTGGTGGGAAGGTGGCCAGCTGCAGGACGCGTTGCTGGGTGACTACTTTCGATGCGGGCGCATCGACGAGTCGACCGACGGTGCGCTTGCCGTCGAAGAGAAGAGCCCTAACGGCACGGTGAAGGTGGTGTTTGCGCCGGCTAAGGACAAAGCACGCGGGGCCAATCCCAAGGACAAAGGGGTCAAGAAGTTCTCCATCCCCGCCGAGGTGAGAGCACAAATCCTGGAGGTCGCCAAGAAGCACTACTTGGCGGATGCCAGTCGCGCCGTTCACGGCACCACGACGGCCGTCCTGGATGACCTCTTCAGCCTCAAGGACGACAAAGGCGAGCCGCTGCGAGACGATGAAGAACGCGCCGTCCTGAAGCCCCCTGGGCAGCGGCCGACCTTTGACCAGGTCCGCTACCTCATCCGCAAGGCGCTCCCGCTGTCAAAGGCGTTCAAGGACCGCCATACCCCCGCCGAGTACGAGAACAACCACGCACCCTCTATCGGCTCGGTCCTCGACGACTGCCAAGGAGCCGGCGACGTTTTCGAAATCGACTCGACCATCATCGACGTCTACAACTGCGCGCGTGCCAATCGGGCAATCCTAATAGGCAAGGCGACGCTGTACTTGGTCATCGACCGCGAGACGCGTCTTGTCGTCGGCTTCTATCTGAGTCTTGAGCCGCCGTCGTGGGCCGAAGCGACCCAAGCCATCTTGAGCATTGCGTGCGACTGGGAAGCACTCTGCAAGCGCCTGGGCATCAAGTACCGCGCGAAGGATTGGCCAGCGCGTGGCGTCATGCCCAATCGGTTCTTCGCGGACCGCGGCGACATGATTGCCTACGCCAGCAACGCGCTGTGCGACGGTGTTGCCACCCAAGTGACGAACGCGAAGTCGCAGTACTCGCGCGGCAAGCCGCTCGTCGAGTCTGGCTTCTTGACTCTCTCAGTGTCCCTGCGAGAGAACGTGCCCGGCTATGAGCCGCCAACGAACCCCTTCAAGCGGCGCGGCAAGAAATACCACAAGGACGGCTCGGTCACGCTCGACGAGTTGGCCGCGATTGTCCTGCGCGCCATCCTCAAGCACAACCGCAGTGAACTGCTCGGCTACCAGGCCAAGCCAGAAGAGATTGCCAAGAATTTGCCGGTCAATCCGATTGCATTGTTTGAGCGCCAAGTTGCCAAGCGCATGGGAACGATGGCGCGCATGCCCATTGAGCTGCTGCGACGAAAGCTCATGCCGACTGGGCCGGCGACGATGTCGGACGATGGCATCCACTTCAACGGTCTCATCTACAAGCCCGAAGGCAAGGCGTTGGACGAATGGTTCACCCGCGCCAGCCTGCGTGGCAAGTTCGACGCGCAAGTCCGCTTTACGGCCAACTTGGTCGACGAAGTCATCGTGCTGGACCCCTTCGACGCTCGCAAGCAGTACGTCGTCGGGTTGACGACCACCAGTGAAGAGTTTGCCGGCTACTCCTTCGCCGAGGTCAAGTTCCTCATGGACCAGGACAAGGCCAACAAGCGTGCGGCAAAGCGTTCCAACGAGGGCCATGCCGTGGCTCTGCGTCAGGGCATCCGCAGCGTCACCGAGCCGGCCAACACGGCGATGAATGCTGCTGCCAAGGGCCTGACGCCTGGTATGCGCCAGTCCGGTGGCGATGACGAGCGCGCCACGGAAGGTCGCGCACGCCGTCAAGCCGTCCACGGCATCTCCAACCCTGACCTGCACTACGGCCCGCTCGGCGCGGCGTCCGACACCGCGCCAACCCCAGACACACAGAAGGACCAGCAACCCACAGCAAACCTTGACTCAACCCCTACCACCCCCCCTGCCATGCCCACGACGGACGCTGGCATCACCGACACCGACCCGGCCTTGCTCGAAGCACTGGTCGACCTCATGGAGCCCCAATGAACCCGAACCCGAACCTGAACCTCAGCGACTTCGCGCGCGTGACCGCGCAATACCGTGCCGAGGCTGTGCCTCGCCTTGCCGGCAACCCGTATGTGGAGGCGCTACCGCCGCTTCCCGACGACACCGAATTGGCCAAAGCCTTGAGGCACCTGCCTCGCTTCGACCCACAAGAGCGCCTGCTACCTGCGCCGGTCCGCATCCAGCTGCTGGACACGTTGCAGTTGCTCGTGGTTCCGCTGCCGCGACTCGTGCGCTTGGCACGCGCGGTGCTGAAGATGATGCGCACCGGCTACGCGCCGCGTCGACCTTTCTCGAAGGAGGACCACGACACGTTGCAGCGGCTGTATGCCCAACAGCAGACGGGCTCGTTTGTGTCCCTGCGGCAGAACGCGCTCGCTGCCCAACACTCGATGGCGCTCATGGGCGCATCCGGTTGCGGCAAGTCCTACAGCCTGCGGCACATCGCTGGCCTGTTTCCACAGGTCATCCACCACCCGGAGCTTGGCAAGTGGCAGCTGCCCTGCCTCTTCCTCGAGATGTCGTACGACGGCGAGAGCGTGCATACGCTGGCCTCGGAGCTGTTCGGTGAACTCGACCGCCTTTTGCCAGACGCGGGCTACACGGAGCTGTACATGCGACACAAGGGTCTGAACGCGGAACAACGCCTGCACACGGCGCTGGCGAAGGCCTATGAGCATGGGGCCGGGATGATTTTTGTGGACGAGTCGCAAAACCAGAAGGACGTGGCGAAGGACGCTGGCCGCAAGCCCCGGCGCAACGCATCGGCACACCGAGCCAAGAACGAGACACCACTCACGAAGCTGCTCATCACCGCGTCGAACACGAGCCACATCCCCATGCTGATGTCGGGGACGCTGGAAATGCAGGCACTGATGGGCTCGCGCTTCTCTCGCGCCCGTCGCATGGCCGGTCGCGGCTCGGCGGTTTGGCTGCCGCTGGAAAGCTCGGAGAGCCTGGAGAAACCAAACGAGTTCGAGTTGATGCTCAAGGCTCTCTGGCACTACCAATGGGTTCAGAAGCCGGTCGCGCTGAATGACGATTGGGTCAAGCTCTTCTACAAGCTGACCCAGGGCATCCCCGACATCATGGTGAAGCTGCTCGAGTCCTCGCAGGAAGCGGCCATCGCCGGCAAGTCGGAACAGTTGACGCCGGCGCTCGTCGAGCTCGTCTTCAAGAAGGAGTTCTTGACCACCGAGTTCGGCATCATCGGTCTGCGAGACGGAGACCGAGTCCTGCTCGATGCGGTCACGGACCTCTACCAACCGGACGCTGTCGAAGAAGCTCGCGCGGCGAGGACGCAGTTTCAGCCGCCGAAGCCCAGTGCGGTTGTCGCCAGGGCGCCGAAGGGGCGGAGAGCGCTTGGCACGGACAACGCGACTCCGCGCACGAAGAAGGCGGCGATGCCCAGCCCGACGCCCGCGGACGTACCACCTGCCATCGCAGCGGAGGCGGACCTTCGCCGCACGCTGACCGATGACACCAGTGCGCCGGACCTGAACCTGGTGGAAGCCGGCACTGCTGAAGCTCAACCTGCGTAGACAGGCCGTGCGCTATCTCGTCGCGCGCCCTCTTCCAGACGAACTGCTTGGCAGCGTCTGGGTCCGCACGGTACGCCATTCGGGGTTGCCCGTGCGCGCCGTCGCACGCGCTGTGACTGGCAGGAAGTGGGCGCCCGGGTTCTTCCAGGTCGCCCACCTGACCGACTTGGCGCCCCTGCTTGAGATGGAACCGATGGCGCTGCTTTGGAAGCACACGGTGTTCCCTTACGCGACTGCGTTCTTCGAACGGCCTGTCTACGAAGCAGCACTTGGCGCCGCACTTGCCACGGGGGCAGGAGCCATTGGGATGGGTGCGGTGACGCAGAGCGCATCCGACTTGGTTCGGTTCAAGCGGTTCTGCACCACTTGCGCCCGAGAAGAAGTGCGGCGCTGGGGCGAAAGCTATTGGCACAGAGCGCACAACCTACCAGGGGTGCTAGCGTGCGAGAAGCACGGCACGGTGCTGCACGAGACTGACCAGCGCACAGCCGGATTGAAGAACTGGGACGTTCGACTTCCGCACGAGGCCGCTGGCAACCGGATGCTGAAACAACCTTTGGGTTCGTTCGACCGCGAACTCGCCCGTCGTTCTCTGGCGATGCTGAACCGCGAATTCGGCGAGCAAGTGTCGCGTGATGCCACTTGGTATCGCACGGAACTGCTCAATCGAGGGCTGCTGACGCCAACACGCCAGGTCAACTCTGAGAAGCTGGTGCGATGGGTACAAAGCGAGATGGGAGGGAGCGGGCAACGGTACGGTCTAAGAGAGCAGGACCTCCCGCTCGGCTGGCTCGCGCTCATGGTGAGGCCGCGGTCCGGGCATCCGTTCATCCCGCTCAAACACCTCATCTTCGAAACTGCCCTGGCCTTGCAAGTGCCTCGCGCGAGCCCCCTGCTCGACCATGTGCCATCTGGTCCGTCAGGACGGCCCACGGTGGAACTAGACCGGCAGTACGCCATCGCTGTGACGAAGGTCGTCGACGGCTACGTCAAACGCGGGGAGCGGGTGCGCATTCAGGACGCACTGACGGAGGCCGGGTGCTGGTCAGCGTTCCGACACTCCCGGACGAACTTCCCCAGGGTCGCCGACGCAGTCGTGCGACTTAGGGCGTCGGGCATTTCATTGCGCCCGGCACCGCAGACCTCACCAAAAACACCCCCGCCGCTGCACTCAAAACCGGACGGCTAAACCCTGTTCGCTCTACGTTCCAAAGGACGTACGAGCATGGAATGGGTTTCCGGAATTGGTCGAGATGAAAACGGGCAGCTATGCCTTGAAGCGCAATGGCACGATGGCCCGCGTGCCACGGCAAGCCTCTCAGACCTGAGGCCGGGCCTTGGTGTGAAGAACACCGTGCGCCGTCGTGTGGACATCGACCTCGCCGCCCTCCGCCCCACAGATGCGGCCGAATACTTGAAGGAGCTCGACCTCCCGCTCCTCAACGGCCGCGCCCAGCGCATCTACATGGCAGATACAGCCACCGGGACGGTACTTTTTCCTTCGCAACTACTGGCCCTAGGCCTCTTTGGGAGCACCCGGCCGCTTCGCGAGGTGCTCTTTCGTCCTTGGGGACCGACATTGCTGATGAACGTTGTGGTGAATGGCGAGCGATTGGAGGTCGCTTCAACTCCCAACAAAATGCTGAAGCTTAATATCCGTTCACCAGCGACAGATGTACGAATGGCTTGGGTGCTCAGCTACCCCTCTGCTACTGCCGGCTGGTGCAGCGTGTATGCCAACGCCCTCAACGGTCGCTTTGACGTGTTACCGCCCAAGGCCATAGCGAGGGTATCGGCCCACGGAAAAATGATTGGCGGAACGCTATTCGCTACGCGACTTCAGGTTCTCGAGTTGACGGCAACAGAGGCCCCCTTCGAGTTCGCTGAAGAGTGCGCCTCTCGGCATTTTGTCTTCGATGAGCGCGCTCTCATCAGCAACACGCATGGCAAGGCGGTCGCCCCGACTGCTGACCACGGCATTGCTGGCGGCGGCCACAGCGTCGTACCTTTGACCGATGAAGAATGGGCGTGCGTCGAGCCACTAATTCTTGATGCCCTGGGAAAGAACAAGCCCGCGGGAGAAGGTGGCCCTCGCCTTCACGCGCTTCGCGACCTCATCGGGTGCATTCGGCTGAAGCTGGGCACGCCGTACTCGTGGTCAAAATGTCCTGGAGACAAAGCGCTCGTGCAGTCGGCTTCAGTGTTGCTGTCAAAGTTGCAGCGAGCGGGGGTGTGGGAACAAGCAGTTCGGCTGAAGGCAATTTGACACCAAAACCTTTACCTCGCCATTGGAATCGTCGCCTCCCCGGCAATCGCCCCCTCCCCCTTCATCACATTGACCATCGGCGTCGAGTTCAAACTTTGACGGCTCCCTTAGCTCTCCTTTTCGTCCAGGTACCTAGTACGCTTGCAGAAGCGTACCCCCCTAACTTTGTGGATGCCCGGAAACAATCGCAGTAGCAAACTCCGCTCTTACGTAGATTACCTGCCCAGAAGTACCTCTCGCAGCTGCCGCCGCGAGAGCAGTAAGGCGGTCGAAGGGAAACTGTGCTGCCCAGCCCAATAACTCTAGTCGCACTCATGCTGTCAAGAGCCGGGTTTGCCGCTTTGATACTTGGCATGTGGCTGACTGGACCATCGGCGGCAGCCGGCGTCCAGATTGATATTCCACCGGACCTTCCGTCGGAGCAACAAGCGCGGATACGAGAGTTTGCGAGCCGCATCACTGGCATGTTAGGGGAGAAGGGTAACGGCCACGACCTCGTCCGCGTCACGTCGCAGTCCGAACTACTTGCCTCGGTCTCGAGCGGGAAAGCACAACTCGCTCTCATACCAACTCGGGCCCTGACCGAGTCAGTCCCCGACTTCTCCGTCTATGACTCACTGTTCGGGTTCCAAAGCTACTACGCGGTCGAAGCCTTTCAGTCTGGGGAGAAGGGTCAGCGACTACTAGCTAGCCTCTCGAAGACCAAGCTTACGGGTCTTTCATATTGGCACTCCGGGTTTGTTCAACTTGCGTCCAACCGGCCCTCCAAATCGCTCAACGACATCCTCGGTCAAAAGACGGCTGTTGCCGGACTCCCTGAATCGTTGACGTCACGCCAGTTCGCTGAGCTCGGCACAGAACCTCTCCAACTTCGCGCCCCATCCGATGGACTCAAGGCAGGAGTTGTCGACTTCGCCGAGACAACTTGGAAGCAGCTCGCTCTTGAAAAATCGGTGGGAAAGCCAAGCGAGCCAGTGAACGTTTTGGAGACGAACCATAGGTATCGTGGCTACGTCTTGGTCGCCAACAGTGACTACTGGAACAGTCTGTCTTCTAACCAGAAGGACTTCGCAAAGACCTTCGCTGCAGACTTGGCTAAGCAGGGTAACAAGGTCGTCGCTGCGTCCGACTTGGCCGCCCGCTCCCAGGTTTTCAAGTACGCCTCGGTTTCCACGACAGACTTTGCTGAAAAGAGGGCGGTAGTCTCAAAGCTAGCATTCGCAGGCATGGTTCCCAATCTCGCATGGGAAGCGTGGGAATCCGAAGCTGCCAGGAGCGGACCGTACCCGCTTCCTCGAGGCTACAAGCCCGCCGTGCTGAACGCGACAGGTGGACCGACAACTGTCGTAGGCGCGAAATGGAATGGTTGGTTTGAACGTGATGGTGAGGCTAAAGACTTCATCATCGCTAGCCTGAAATACGACGCGGTCCTTGACCTCTCCCGTTACGCATATCGTGAAGGCGTCGGAGTACCGACATCTAGCGAATTGCAGAACGAGTTGACGCGCGCGGCCACTCAGAACAAGCCGCTTAGGCTGCTAATCAGGTCGATACCCGTAGCCGGTGAACTCAAGTACACCACGGGAGCAGTGACTGAACGGGTGGTGGCCGTCGATATCAAAAAGCTCTCCACCCAAAAAGACGCCGAGTTCAAGCAACGCCGCGGCGACGGGGTAGCGGATTCGAGCAAGATTACGGAGCTGTCACAGACCTTCAGCGCGCTCCTTGCTGATGGCAAACAAACCTTCCGCGTGCCAGTCAGTGCTGCCGTGTCTGGTTGCGCCCAGATTGCATTCTCAATTTGGGACTACGACGACGCGCGACCGATAGACCATGTAGTGCTGACCGTACCGGTAGCAGCAGATGTCAACACAAAGCCGCCCAAGTGTGGAGTTCCTGCAATGCAGGGTGGCTTCGGCTCTCTGGCAAGCGCCGTTGGTTCCGGCGGAGTATCTGAAATTGATGCGGCGCTAAACGTCTTTGAGTTCTCCGGTGGTCCATTCACTCTGAGAACCGTTGCTGTATACGTGGATTTCACCAAACTAAGAAGGCCCACGGCGGATAGTTCGGAGCCAGCCATCCATTCCTGGGAACTTCAGACCTCACTTTCCGACTATCTCGGAAGTAGTCTTCTACTGAACACACTGAGCATTGCCTGGAATACTGGAAACTACACCGCGCTCGCAAGCGACCTGAGTGCGAAGCTCTTCCCCCTCAGCTCCGGGAACTCTCAGGACCCACCGGCTTCGGCATTGAGGTCCTTGGAGAACCTCGCTGCGCCTTCAGGGCGCAAGCCTAATGTCATCGTCCGGTCTGTCCGCGCGGACGGGAGACATCTCTACATCCCATTGGGCCTCCTGGAGGCCAGCGGAAGATTCAAAACTGCGCCCGCTTACATCTACCCGCTGCCAAGGGCGAGTTATTCAACGTCGGCATGCATTCGTAGATGGACGCTTGGGTATCCGAACCAGTTAAGTACTGGAGAGGGAGCGCCCTCCGAACTCGCTCTCGACGAGGCTACAACCTTTCTGCCAGACCAAAGAACCAAGAGGCTCGGAACATTCTCAGAGCTGCGTTGTTACCTGAATCCAGGTGCTTCCGACTGCCAGACAGAGACTACTGGCAGCGCCCCCGTGGACTCGGAAGGGCTTCTGTTGCTTGCCCATCAAGGCGATGGCGCTCTTTGGTACACGTATCAGCCAAACCTACAGTGGCCCAAGGTTCCAATCGAGGGCAACCAACGAAAATTTCAAGCCGGAAGTATCGCGTTCATTACGGCGTGTTCAGTTGCGAATCCCAATGGTGACAATCAGAAGGTTCTTGAGCGATTAAATAGGAATGGAATAGATGCAATGGTCGTGTCTCCGTTCCCGGTTGAAGTGAAGTACGGAGGGTATCTAGCGCGTGCGGCGATAGACGTCATCAAGAAGGCCTTCGACGACAAGCAGACGCCGACTCTACAGAAGCTGTTCGAAGACGCTGCGGACAAAGTTGCAGCCGAGCATCCGGACGATAGGTTTAAGCAGCGTCGATTCGAGTTTCTCTTGTTAGGCAACCATCAAATCCGGCTCTGCAACTAGGGAGGAAAGGCCAGTGCGCAAACTCATCGTGTTACTTTGGATGCTCGCTTCTCTCGCAGGTGCCCGCGACGCGCAGTCGGAATCGCGAGCCTGTCCAATGCTCTTGCCCACGCCAGGCGAGCGATACGTGGTGGCCATTAGCGACCTTCACTTTGGTCTGGGTCGACAAGGCGGCGCCTGGAACCCTACCGAGGATTTCCGATGGAGTAGCGCGCTCAAAGGGTTCCTCGACAGGACGTCCGCATGTGGTCGCCAGACGGTTGACCTCGTGATTGCCGGAGATGCAATGGAGCTCTGGCAGCCTCCGCCTGAAGTGAAGTGCGCTGGGGCAAACGCAGACACTGCCTGCACTCCAAGCGAGCTACTTTTGCTCGTCAAGATGGTTATCAAAGCGCATGGGTCGGATTTCGAAGCGTTGGGCAGCTTTGCGGACGAGGGCAGCAATCGAGTGTTCTTTGTCCCTGGCAACCACGATGCAGGCATCTTGCTGGATAGCCTGTGGTCCGAGGTCCAGGCCGCTGCGAGTTCGAAAACGGGTCGAGTTCTTCGGTGCGGCGGTGCAGCCCCTAGGCCGTGCGCGCCAAATGGACTGTGGCTCTCCGAGAACGGACTGGTGGCGATAGAGCATGGCCATCAAATTGGCAGCGATGTGAACGCCTTCTCAAAATGGCCAGAAGTGCTGGTCGACGTTGAAGGCCAGAAGTATCTCGAGCGTCCCTGGGGCGAGTACTTCGTTCAGAAGCTCTTCAATAAAGAGGAGGCCGAGTATTCAATCATTGACAACCTCAGCCCAGAAACAGCCGGGGCTCGGTATCGGATGGCTGACCGTGGGCTTTGGGAGTCAATATACGATGTCGCGCGCTTCCTCAGGTTCAATGTCTTTGAGACCTCGCTGTCACAGAAGCTTCAAACATTTGGTACGCCAGGCGGTCCGAGCGATGTGGATGTCTCGCAAGCTCGGGCTCGTGGCTACAAACTGGTCTCAAGCGCGCTCCTTCCTGACGACCCGTTGCTCAAAGAATTGAATGGCAATTCACCAGAGGCTCTCGCCCTCCGGACAGAGTTGACCCGCATGATTAAGAACGAGTCCTCAGTCGAAGAACTCTCGCTTCTTTGCAGCCAGATTGCCATCCGAAGTGGAGGCGCAGACACCTGCGGAGCAACCTTCGGCGCAGTCTTTCAGCAGCTTCTCGTACCAAAGCAGCGGGTCTTCGCCAAACACCTGAACTCTCGTATGAAGGAACCAGGAGCTGGCGGTTTGCGCCTGTTCGTCTACGCGCACACCCATACGCTTGAAGAAGGCTGGTGGGTGAAGACCGACAAGCGGCCCGTGCAGGTTTTCAACACGGGAGCATTTCAACGCGTGGTCAGCGAACCAGGATTCTTACGAAGAGCAAAGGCAAAAGGGCTGGCTCCCGCCGCTGCTCTGTCGAAACTGACGGTCGAGAGTCTGGCACCCTGCTACACCGCTGTTGTTGTTGCAATGGACCCCGATACGCAGCTTCCGAACGGGCGTACCGTTCGTTGGCGAATGGAAGAAGGTGGCGCAGGTGCCTTCGTTGCTGCGACAGATGCCAGCTGTGAGTAGATGTGCAATGCTTCGACAGCCACACCAATCAACGTGGGGGGAAGGTTCAGAAGTGCAACAGGCTACTTCGACAGAACCAGCGACGACTCGCGGAGCAGGTGGTGACTCGCGATAGGGATAACCAACATTGAGGCCAACTGACGTACTTGCCGGACCTGGAGGCAATGCTTAAGGACGCTAAGTCAGTCGCAGCGCTCACGGGCTCACGTAGTCTGGAACGGCCCTAACGACAAAACGGAGAGGTTGAAAATGGTCATCGCCTACTTCCAAATGGTGGAGTCTGACAATCGTCCGTTTGTAATCCGCATCGAGGATGACGCGCTCATCGCGCATGCGCGTGCACTCGTTCTTGGCACGACCACAAGCAAGTCTCACGTCCAAGGTACCGTGGTGACAAAGCCAGTGGACTACAACCCCGGCTGGAGCTACCACCTTGACCCAGCCTCTGTCAAGTTCTTCGATATGGCGATGGAGGTGTGCGATGCCGCGTCCACCTACGTCGAGTCGCACCTAGATGAAGTCGGAAGAGCCTTTCTCCCGAAATCTCAATGGTGTCCATGGGCCTCTCGACTCACCGCTGAGGTCACTGGGTCAGGAGTTCTGATTGCGCAGCCTGAACCGAAGGTGACCCTCAAGGACGCCTTCGACATGTACCAGAAGCAGAGCGATTCTGTTCATAAGCTCTGGGGATACCTGTCGGCCGTTTCCATCGCTGTCCTTGGCTTCACCATCGGTTCTGAGAAGGTCAACTGGACGACTTCGGCTTACGTCTTCATTGGCCTGGCGTATCTCATCTTCGCTGGCAGCAATCTCTGGGTGCTGCGGCGCTCGCAGCAAGAGCTTGGTTGCATCAGCGATGGCCTAAAGGCTTCTTCAGAGAAGACCGGAGCCGATGCACAGAAGTTTTTGGTGACCTCGGTTGGTGCCAATCCCGTCACGCTCTTTCATGCCGCGTCCATACTCGTTGTTCTCGGTGCAATCGGGTTCACGTGGTACCAGCACTGCAAGCTTGGCACCAGATGCGGGGCTCCAACCGCACCAGTATCAGCCGCTGGCGCATCGCCCGCATCGGGAGCTTTTCCAGCAAGTCAATCGCGCCCTTAACGGAGAGGCGGCAAGAGTGGCTCCCGTCGGTTCGAACAGTTGGTTCATCAGGCGCTCATGGAGTCGAAAAGACCCGCGGCGGTTGTTAGTTGCACGTGAGGTCCGGTAGGCTAACTCCAACTTCATCCGAAGTGCATCATGCTAGGCGCCATTGCGGACGCAATCTGCACCAGCCAGCCCGGTAACCGATGACGAGTGGGCGCGCATTGAGCCACTGATTCTCGATGCACTTGGAAAGCACAGGCCCAAGGGTGCAGGTGGTCCTCGCGTTCACTCGGTTCGCGACATCGTCGAGTGCATTCGCTTGAAGCTGGGGACGCCGTACTCGTGGTCGAAGTGCCCTGGGGACAAATCGCTGGTGCAGTCGGCTTCGGTGCTGCTGTCAAAGCTGCAGCGGGCGGGGGTGTGGGAGCGGGTGCTCGCCGCGGTCACGGGAACCGTCGGTTAGCCGCTCATCAACCGTGTTGATTAACTCGCCGGTGACGCCGGACACGTCGCTCTGCGTAAGTAGCCTGCCGGCCCAGTCCGCTGTATCGTCAGCCCCTGTGCAGACCGGGGTAAGGTGCCGTGGCAGACAACAGGGGAAAGTGGACTCTGCGAAGGCGGCGCGACAAGACAGTCTCGCTGAAGGTGGCGCTCTCCGTTCCGCGCGAGAAGAAACCTCCACCGAAAACCCCTTGGCTGTCGGACGCCGAGGACCTGCTGAATGCAGTCCTCAGCTTCGCTTGGCGCGCAGGCGGTTCGCTGGTGTTCGGGTTTTTCGCGCTGTTCCGAAGGGAGCCCGCAAAGCGCCTACTGGCCCTGGAAGCCGATGGACATGTGCTCTCCTGGGCGACGCTGTTGGTGACTGCTTCTGCGGTCTTCAGCGCATTGTTTCCCGCTGCTTTCGACATCGTGAGCACCAGCCCATCCGTGTGGGTGACGGCGGTCCTGAAGGCGTCCAACATCGCCGACTACATCGACAGGTTCCTCCCTACCCTTGGCGTTGGACTCCTGGCTTGCCTTGTTGCCTCAATTCCGAGCCTCCCGCATGGAAGTCGGACATCCGCGCAAGGCCCGCGACTCCTTGCCAGCACGCTGTTCGCGCTGACACTTGTTGTCAGTCTGGCGGCTTCTGCGGCATTCAGATTCGTCGTCGTAGAGGACGCAGGTAAAGGCTTCGTGAAGTGGCTGGAGCCGTGGGTGGGCTCGACAGCCGCCAACCTGACAATTGTTTTTGGGAGTGTCGGGGTCCTGGCCCTCCCCGTGTGCTTCGCCTCCGCGGCTGCGGCTGTACTTGCCTGTGCCGAGGCTCCGCTGCCACGGTTGAGGCCAGCCTGGCGAGTAGGCTCACGAGTGGTCTCTGCGCTCGCAGCAGGTATTGGCGCCTGGTTCGTGCCAATCGCAATCTTCATTGCGGCTACGGTCTCAATCGCGAAGCTCGGGCCCATTACGGCGAAGTTCAAGGACTCGACGGTGCCCGAGGAGGTAGCGGAGTTCACCGCACTTGAGACGTACTGCTCTCGCGGCGCTGGCGCCGCCGGTGGCCAGGCCCTCGACTGTGTGTTGGCGGCCAGGACGGCAGGAAAGGGTCACATTCTCCTGGACTTTGGAAGCCCTGCCCTAGTGCTCAGCAGCGAACAGCTCGGGGCCTGGAAGAGCGAACAGTTCCGATTGCGGGAGGAGAACGGCATCGAGGAAAAAGCCAAGCTCGAATCCAAGGAACAGAACATCGAGACGGTCGCAGGCGGTCCAGAGTGGGGGCTGTCCTTCGCCTCATCCACAGTGAAGCATGGCAATGTAGTGGCCCTTGAACTGGGCAAGCCTTTCGTCGCAACGCTCCGCATCAACTTACCGCTCGCCTGTGAAGACGAGCTCTTGAGCTATTACCTGAGCGAGGGCGGCCTATATCACTTCCTTTATTTGCGAACTCGGCCAATTCGAGAGGCCTCCAGTCCGGCGAAAGATGCTTTCGCGGCCATCGGGCCGTGGAGAATCCCACTGGAGGCTTTCGAAAAGGCCTGCCCCGCGAAGCCCTCGGGACGGTGACTGCTCGAGAACTGCCGCTGGCCGTCGACCGTGAGCAATCGGAAGTAGTCCCCCTCTGCAAAGCACCGCGGCATCGCTACGATTTGCAATGCCCGTAAATCAATCAAGAGTAGCTCGCTTGTTTGCGTTCCTGCAGGCGCACCGGGAGCCGAACGAGAGGTTCCAGCACGATGAGTACCGCAGGACCCTCGCGCCCTGCGCTGACTCGCTGAGCCGCCTGACGCATCTTCTCTATTCCACCGCGAATACCCAGTCAGCGCCCAGGATGTCCAAGCTGGGAAAGTTCTGGCGGGGACTGCACAGCTTCGCTCCAGAAGGAACTCCTCGACTGGCCGAGTTGACAGAGCAACTTGAATGGATGGCAAGCCTTCAGCCGAAAGGTGAAGAGCCCTGGGAGCGACTCTTTTGGGCACTCGCAGAGCAGCAAGGATGGGGCCCGAAGACTTCAGCGCTATTCGTGAAGAGCGCCATCGAGGTACATCGCGGGCCAACACCGCTGCACTTCCTGGCTGACCCCGAAGTGGCGCTGGGGCTGAAGCCCAACGACAAGGTGTACCTGCCAGTAGACGCGGTCATCACCCATGTTTTCAGCACCCTTGGGCTTACTTCACCAACCTTTCAGTCCGTGAACAACGTGCTGCATGAAAACTACAGCGCGGAGCAAATGCTGGTGTGGGACGACCTCTGGTACTGGGGCTTCTTCACCCAAGTTTCGGACGGCACAACCCGCAAGTTTGCGTGGAATGAGGACAAGTTTTGGTGCCAGGTTTCATCCCCAAAGGCTGCCGAGGCTCAAGTTCGAAAGCTCGGCAAGAAGTTCATTCAAATCTGCGAAGGCAAGCGCAAGTAGGAGCTCTGCGCCGCCCTGTCGTGCGCTAGTCGCCAAGCACCTTGGCCATGCGGATGTAGAGCAACTCGAAGTCCTCCGAGAACTCGTAGACGTGGCCAACGAACTCGTACGTGATGATGCCTGTGGCCGCGCTTTTTCGAAGTGCGAAGGCCGGCCCCCCGCTCATTCCCCGGATGGTCGCAGGCTCAGGTTCGAACTTTCGCTGCACCCAATGCTCGCGCTCGAACTGACAGACGATGTATTCGTCCCTGACGAGGGTCACACGAGACGCGCCGCTGCTGTAGCTCCCGAAGGACATTTCGTTGAAAGACACGGCCCTTCTCAACTCGCCAGGAAATCCACCGAAGGCGACAAAGTCTCCTTCGACAACTGGCTGCGGCGGCCACGGGTCCGGCTCAATGAAGTAGGTCCCAAAGTCGCCTTTGCCTTCAGCAATTTCCTGCGCTTGCCCTTCATGGAGTTCAACGAGGGCGAAGTCGAGTTTCTCGCTTTCAGCCTTCAGTTGTTTCACCGGGTCAAGCTTGCAGTCGCCCAGTTGAAAGATGGTCGAGGCATCGGCTTTCAATCGGTCTCGGTAGCCTTCAAGCACGTGATGACATGTCAACGCCATGTGCGTACCGCCCAAACGCAGCAGCGATGCTGAGCCGCTGTTGACCTCCATCTCTTTGCCAAGGCGTGGCGGAGTTCCGAAGTACGCGGCAGTCGCGAACCTCAAGGGGAACTTTTCCATCTCCAGTCCGAGGTCGCCTGCAACCATCGCCTTTGCTTCCTCGTATGTCGTCGGCTGAACGGCCATGAGCATGTCCTCCCGGTGACCCCCAAAGAGCCATTTTGGCGCGACGCTGCGACTGGCCAATGCTTCGCTGCTGCAGTGCGGCTTGCCATGACTGCCTAACTGCGGGCAAACTTGTGATGCGTTTGGCCGGGAGGCCAAGCCCGCTGTCCGGTTACCGGCACATGAGCACGGGTTGCTCGACCGCTGCCAGCCGGGCATTTGAGTTTGTCCGGCGGCACCGACGACGGTTGATGGGCCGCGAGTCGAACTCTTTTACCCGTCGCTCCGTCGTCCTGCCAGCAGACCGGTCGAACTTCAATACCTGCCCTGCTCCCCGGCTCGGCGCGCAAAGTCATTGAAATCAAGGGCTTAGGCGAGCCGCCTTCTGAACAGACTCTTTTGCCCAAAACCATCGATTGCCGACTGGTCGCCCACCGCCAGCGCCGCCAGCACGCCGGCAGAGCGCGGGTCGCTCACGTTGGCATAGATCGCGTCGCGCACGCGCTGGCGCAATCGGTCGACGGCGTAGCCAGCCTTTGCGTCCAGCAGTTCGGCCGACGCCTTGTCACCGCCACGCACATACCCCGTCGCACGAAGCCCCTGCTCGAACAGGTAGAGCTCGTAGTCGAAACCCTCGGGGTTCATGTTGCCGTGAGGCTGACGCAAACGCAGCGTGAAGCGCCAACGTTGCCCGGCGCGCAAGGACTGCTGCGGCTCGCTCAAGGCCGCGTCTTCGTGCCAGCCAACATACCAACCCAGCGCAACCAGGGATGGCACGCTCACGGGCCGGCCCTCGTACCGCGCCTCCTCGATCTGAAACCGAAACCTGAGCCCCACCGCCGATTGCTGGGGCAACCCGGCCACCACGCCGATCACCTGAAGGTCCTTACCTTCCAGCGCCGCGGGCAAGGCGTCGGCCAGCCTCTCGCTGGCACGCCATCCGGCGGCACCTGCTCCGATCAGCACCATGGCGATCAACGAAAGCCACCACCATCGCGACCACCGCCAAGTGATGGCACAGCAAAGCAAGCCCACTGCGAGGCAAGACAGATAAGCCCACAGCGGCAGCAGCGTGCGCTCCTGCAATTGCAGCGCCACGCCGAGCAGCCATGCCAAACCCATGCCCGCCAAGTGCCAACCTTGGTCTTTTCCTCCCATCCCTGCAGTGTAGGATTTGCGCCTCCCCAGTTTCCCGGTGCACCCGATGTCCGTCTACGACCGCTTGAAATCCCTCGGCATCGAACTGCCGCCCGTGGCTACGCCGGCTGCGGCCTATGTGCCTTTCGTCCGCACCGGCAAGCTGGTGTTCCTCTCCGGGCACATCGCCAAGCGCGAGGGCAAGCCGTGGGTCGGCCAACTGGGCCGCGACATCGACACCGCCACCGGCAAACAGGCCGCACGCGCCGTTGCCATCGACCTGATCGGCACACTGCACGCGGCGGTAGGTGACTTGAACAGCATTGAGCGCATCGTCAAGGTGATGAGTCTCGTCAACAGCACACCGGACTTCACTGAACAGCACCTCGTGACCAACGGCTGCTCCGAGCTGCTCGGCGAGATCTTCGGCGCCAGCGGGACCCACGCGCGCAGTGCCTTCGGCGTTGCACAGGTTCCAATGGGCGCTTGCGTCGAGATTGATCTGATCGCCGAAGTGAAATGACCGCCCTCTGGAAGCAGCCGACGCTGCTGCTCGTGGCTGGCGCGGTGATCGGCATCGCCGCCGTCGGCGCGGCCCTCGTTTCGCAGCATGTGTTCGGCATGGAGCCCTGCCCGTGGTGCATCCTGCAGCGGCTTATCTTTCTTGCCATCGCACTGGCCTGCCTGATCGGCTTGGCGGTCCGCCGGTTCGGCGCGGCGTTGGTGATGCTGCTCTCGCTGTGCGGCATCGCCGCGGCGCTATGGCAACACTTCAAAGCCGCGGCCTCGTCGTCGTGCGCGATGACGGTGGCCGACCAGATCGTCATCGCGACGAAGCTCGACAGCCTGTGGCCCGACGTGTTCCTCGCGCGCGCCAGCTGTGCCGACGCGGCGGTGAGCCTGTTCGGCATTCCCTACGACTTCTACAGCCTTGCGCTTTTCGTGCTGATGGGCGTGATCGGCTGGTTGGCCTGGCAGCGGCGCTGAGCCGCACATGAAACTCCTCACGCCGCCGGCCGCCCATGTGCTTGCACATCCGGGCGCGTTCATCTGGCAGTCGTTGAAGGGGTTTCGGGCCAACCAGGGCCTGTTGCTCGCTGGTGCGGTGGCGTACTACGCGCTGCTGTCCATCGTGCCGCTGTTGGTGCTGGCGGTGATTGCGCTCTCGCAGTTCATCGACCAGGCCGAGCTGCTGGAAACCATCGGCCACTACCTGGCGTGGTTGATCCCCGGCCAGTCGAAAGCCATCGTGGCCGAGCTGTCCAACTTTCTGCTTCACCGCGATGTGACTGGCTGGTTGCTGCTGGTGACCATGCTGTTCTTCAGCTCGCTCGCCTTCACCGTGCTGGAGAACGCGATGTCGGTGATCTTTCATCACCGTGTGGTCGATCGAGGTCGCCACTTCCTGGTCTCGGCACTGCTTCCCTACTGCTACATCTTCGTGCTCGGCGTGGGCCTGCTGCTGGTCACGGTGGTATCCGGTGGCTTGCAGGTGCTCGGCCAGGAGAGCATCAACCTCTTCGGCCGCGAATGGTCGCTGGGCGGCTTCTCCGGGCTGCTGCTCTATTTGGTCGGGCTGGCCGGCGAGATCTGCCTGCTGACGTCCATCTACATGGTGATGCCGGTCGGCAACCTGTCGTTGCGGCACGCGCTGATCGGCGGCGTGACGGCTGCCCTGCTGTGGGAGATCACCCGCCACGTGCTGGTGTGGTACTTCGCCACGCTGTCGCAGGTGAACGTGGTCTACGGCTCACTCACCACGGCGATCGTGGCCTTGCTCAGCCTGGAGATTGCCGCCACCTTGCTGCTTTTCGGCGCGCAGGTGATCTCGGAATATGAACGTCTTGGCAACGCGGATACGCTGGCATCGGACGGGTCAGCGCAGTAAGCTCGACTGCCTTGGCTGCCAAGGAGATCCGTCATGTGGCACTGGAATTCACTGTGGGCCCGCGCACCCGGAGACCCGCCGACGATCGACGACCCTTCCCTCTGGGCAACGCCCTGGACGACCGAGCAGGCTCTCGCGCTGCAAACACGAAGCTGGGAAGCCATGCTGGCCGCTTCTCACTCGTGGTGGAGCATGCTTCTGGCGGGATGGCCTATGGTGCCCTCATGGCCTTTGCCGCCCTGGGCGGCGGCGCCATCAGACCGGACCATGAATTCGGACCAGAAAGCCGGCACGAGCGCAGGCCCCGAAGCCGAACATCATCCTGCAAAACAGCCACTGCCAGGCAAGGCTGTCGTCCACAAGCTGCCCACCACCTCGCGGCGCCGCACGGCCACGCAGGCGCGCAAGCGCTGAGGCGTCAGTCCATCGCCTCGGCGATGCAGCGCGACACGCGCGGCGGCTCGTCGCCGATGTGCAGTGCCA
>Ga0307515_10000592_pt1 | contig 84684 bp, 67 predicted proteins | sample 17_EM_MG_FD_194513 | JGI IMG/M metagenome (GOLD analysis project Ga0307515, IMG submission 194513) | Populus trichocarpa ectomycorrhiza microbial communities from riparian zone in the Pacific Northwest, United States - 17_EM | ecosystem: Host-associated > Plants > Roots > Unclassified | place... | reverse complement strand
ACTGGGCATGGGTCAATACCTTCTGGTGATCAGAACGACAAGAGCCGTATGACGGGAGACTGTCACGTACGGATCTGTGAGGGCCCGGAGGTGAGACTCCTCCGGGCTACTCGGCGGCACGGAGCAGCCCGCTGCGCACCAAGGTCCAACGGCCGCGGTCGCTGAGGCACCGCCAGCAGCCCCAGCCCGCACCCGGCCAACCACATGCTGCAGACCTTGATACACCCCGGTGCGGAGCAGGCCGCTGCGCACCAAGGTCCAGCGTCAGCGGTTGCTGCGGCACCGCCAGCAGCCCCAGCCCGCACCCGGCCAACCACATGCTGCAGACCTTGATACACCCCGGTGCGGAGCAGGCCGCTGCGCACCAAGGTCCAACGTCCGCGGTTGCTGCCGCACCGCCAGCAACCGGCCTCGTCCGGTCAGGCGGCCCCGCCGAGCCGTCGCGGGCGCCGGCGGTAGGGCGCGCAGAGTCATTGGCCCTCGCTCACCGATTGCAGCGCGTCCTGACCCCCACGTGCCGCCAAACGCAGAGTCACTTGCCCCGCTCACCCATTGCAGCGCGTCCCGACCCCCGGCACGCCGACGCGATATAACCGGCTTGCACCCGAGGAAACGCACAGCGTGACGACATGAACGGTGATCCACGCCACTGTGACCGGTTGGACATCGGTGTCGGCTGCCCGTATCTGCCGGCCCGGCCGCGTTGGCCGGACTTCGGGCGTACGTCACGGTTCGCCCATCCCTAGCCCTCGTGGGCGAAACCGCCGGGACGTGATGTGTCGGGAGTGGCGGGTGGGGCTCGACCCTGCTCGATCGGACCGGCCGGGATGGCCGCTCGGCCACCCGCACGCCGGTCCGGCGGTCAGTTGACCCTCCGTAGCGCTGAGCTACATTTATGGACAGAAGCAAGCGAGTCGGGCTTATCCCGAAAAAGCCTGACACGCCGCCACCTACGAGCCCGTAGCCACCACGATCCGTGACGACATGCGATCACCCATGGTGAGACTCCGCGGCCCCAGCGCAGCTCCCGTTCCCCTGCACCGGAAGGCACCGACATGCTGGATTTCAAGGATCTCGCCCCGACCATCCACCGCCAGCGCATGGTGGTCGAGGGGTACCCGACGTTCGTGATCTCCGACGAGCACATCAAGGACTATCTGAAGAAGCTCTCCGACGTGACCGACATGATCACGATCATCGAGCCGGTCACCCACGTCAGCGACCTGTACGGCTGGGCCGGCTGGATCCACTGGGAGACCTCCGGCGCGCACTTCTACTCGTGGGAGCGCCCGATCTCGTTCTTCAGCGTCGACATCTACACGTGCAAGGCGTTCGACCCGCAGACGGTCATCGACTTCACCAAGGAGTACTTCCGGACCACCGAGATCGTCGCCAAGGAGTTCTGAGCATGACCGCGCGCTACGACCTCGAGCCCGCCGCCGTGCTTCGCATCACCGCGGACTTCCTGGCCGCGCACCCCGCGGGCGGCCGGTTCGTCACGGCGGTCGTCGGGCCCGACAGCGACCTGGCCGCGGTCGGTCGTGCCCTGGAACGGCAGGTGTTCGAGGCGGCGTTCGGCAACGACGCCGCGGTGATGGCCGCCGAGTATGGCCCGTACGAGAAGAGCAGTTTGTTCTTTGTGGTGATCGACCGTAGGCGCGGCATCCCGGCCGGAGTGGCCCGGATGATCGAGAGCCGGGGCGCGGGCGCCAAGACCGTCGACGACGCCCCGCCGCACGTCGGCGCCGACGTCGCCACCATTCTGGCCGCGCACGGCATGACCGGCGGGAAGGTCTGGGACTGCGCCACCCTGGCGGTTCTGCCGCGGTACCGCGGCGGCCGGTCGGCGCTGCTGGTCAGCACCATGATCTACCGGACCTTCCTGGTCATGGGCCGGCGCCACGGCGTACGCCATGCGGTGTCGATGCTCGACCGGGGCGCCTACCGCAACCTCGGGCTGGTCGGGGTGCCGATGCGGACGCTGGCGGACTCCGGGCCGTTCGAGTATCTCGGCTCGGCGGAGAACCGCGCCGTCCACATGGACTTCCCGGCCATCGAAGCCGCCGTGCGCGAGCAGGCCGCGCGGATGCGCCGGGCCGCCCGTCCCGGCCTGGCCGCGCTGCGCCGCGGCGGCCTGCGCAAACTGCTCACCCGCCGGGTCGCGGCCGGTGTCTCCCTGCGCATCGGTACGGGCAAAGACGTCGACAACCACATCATCGTCGTCCCGGGCGAGCAGGGCGTCTTCGCCCTCCACGCGACCGCCTGACGATCGCCTGACGTTTGCCGGGGTGGCGGCGCGGGTACCTGGCCCGCGACCGCGGCGGGGGTGACGTCGTGGCGCGGAACAGGGGGCGGCAATGCGGATGCTGGGCGGGCGGTACCAGCTCGAGCAGCGCATCGGCGTCGGTGGCATGTCCGAGGTGTGGCGGGGTCACGACCGGGTGCTGGACCGGCCGGTCGCGGTGAAGATCATGGCGCCCGCGGTGGCGGGGACCCTGGGCGAGAGCGGCGTCGACCGGGTGCGGATGGAGGCGCGGTCCGCCGCCCGGCTCGCCCATCCGAACGTCGCCGGGGTGCACGACTTCGGCACGTCGCCGGCGCCGGGGCGCGAGGTGCCGTACATCGTCATGGAGCTTGTGGACGGGCTGACGCTGAGCGCGCACCTGGACGCCGGGCTCTTCGACTGGCGGATCGCCGTGCGGGTCTGCGCCGAGGTTGCGGCCGCCCTCGCCGCCGCGCACGCCGAGCAGGTCGTGCACCGCGACATCAAGCCGGCGAACATCATGCTGACCCCGGCCGGCGCCAAGGTTCTCGACTTCGGCATCGCCGCGGCGGTCGGCAGCCGCGATCCCGACCCGGACGGCCCGGTCATGGGCACGCCGGCCTACGTCGCCCCGGAACGCTTCGAGGGTCTGCCCGCGACCCCGGCCTCCGACATGTACTCCCTCGGCGTCCTGCTCTACCACTGCCTGTCGGGGCGGCTGCCGTGGCAGGCACCCAGTCACACCGAGCTGGTGGCGGCCCAGCGCCACCGCGACCCCGAGCCGCTGCCGGCCATCGACGGCATGGCGCCGGAGGTGCTCGACCTCTGCTCGCGCTGCCTGCACCGCGACCCGGCCGAGCGGCCCACCGCCCTGGTCGCGGCGCTGCTGCTGGCCGAGGCCGTGGATGCCCGGGTGTACGTGCCGCTCGTGGACCTGAGCGCGATGCTGCCCCGGCCGTCGCGGGTGTCGGCCTGGGACGAGCGCGCGGCCGAGGCGGCGACGGACATGGCGTTGGCGGCCGGCCCGGAGCCGGACCTGAGCTACCTCGCGGACACCCCCGGGCGTCACCGCGCCGGCTGAGCGGCCACCCAGCGGGGATAGCTGAAGCGGGTGATCGTGAGCTCGGGGTGCGCCAGCACGTGCCGGGCGAAGCGGGCCCGGTCGTCGTCCAGCTCCGCGATCCGCTCGGCCGGCGCGACGTGGCGCAGCAGGCCGGCGTACATCCAGTCCTTGCACCGGTACGGCCGCCGCAGCGCCGCCACGATCAGCTCCGCGATCTCGGGCTCCTGCTCCGCCGGCACCCCGCCGCGGGTGAGGCTGCGCAGCACCACCTCCTTGGTGGTCCACGGCGAGCAGAACCACGATGCCTTCAGCTCCGGCAGGAAGCGTTCCTCCCAGCGCAGGTAGAGCACCGCGTACGGCGCGTAGTGCCCCCGCACCGCCGGATCCTCGGCCTGGCAGAAGGCGCTGACCAGCCCGGCGAGCGTCTGGTCGAGCCGGCGCTGGTAGGTGTTCTCGGCGGCCCGGTTCCAGCCCTCGCGGGCCCAGATCTCGTTGGCGCGCCGCCGCGCCGCACCCACCTCGGCGCGCAGTGCCTCGTGCCGGGCCAGCGCGGCCGCGCGCCGGGCCTGGTCGGGCGAGATCAGGTCGAAGACCCACGGCTGGTCGTCGGGGAGCGCGCGCACCGCCGCAGCATGCCAGGTGCGGGCCCGTGCCGCCCAGCGGGAGTTCCCCACGGGCGGCACGGGGACATGCTCAGCCGCTGCGCGGGACCACCACCAAGGGGCGCCGGGCCCGGCGGACCAGCCGGGCCGACACCCCGCCGAGCAGCACCCGCCGCGCCGGGCCGTACCCGCGTGAGCCGCAGAAGAGCACGTCGACGTCGTCCAGCTCGGCCAGCGATTCGACGACGTCGCCGGTGCGGACCTCCCAGTCCGCGGCGACCGCGCCGACCGATTCCGCCGCCCGGCTCAGCGACAGCTCATAGGTCTCCCGCGCCGTGTCCAGGAACGCGTGCTCGGCGTCCGGGCCGACCAGGAACGGCAGCGAGGCGTCCGTCTCCGCGACGACCGTGTAGAGCCGCAGTTGGCTGCCCGTGCGCGCCGCCAGCCGGGCCGCCAGCGCCAGCGCGGCCCGGCCGTCCGGGGTGTCCACGTACGCGACGCCGATCCGGCCCAGCGTGCCCGGCGGGGTCTCCATCGCGGCCGGGGCGACCGCCACCGGGCAGACGCTGCCGGCCAGCAGCCGCTCGGCGGTGCTGCCGGCGAAGAGCCGGTGCTTGGGCCCGGCCCGGCCCGAGCCGACCACGATCGCCTCCGCCGCCGTCTCCTCGGCGAGGTCGTGCAGGCCGTGCGCGGCCGACGTCGACGCGACGATCCGGTAGGTGACGTCGCCGCCGTTGCCGGCGAGGATCGTCCGGGCCTGGTCCAGCACCGCCTCGGCGGCCCGGTGCCGGTCGGCCACCCACTCGGCGTCCACCCGGCCCGAGCCGAGCGCGGACGGCGCCGGGTGCACCACGGCCACCACCAGCGGGGCGTCCAGGGTCATCGCCGCCCACCGGCCGAACACCAGCGCGTCCTCGGCGGACGGGCCCCCGTCCACGCCGACGATCACCGGGGCGTTCATCGGGGATCACCGGGCGGCGTCTCCGGCGTGGTGTCGCGGGCCCAGCTCGGGGTGCCGCCCTCGCCGGGGCTGCGCAGCCGGGAGTGGCGGTAGCCGTACAGGAAATAGATGGCCAGGCCCAGGACCAGCCAGACCACGAACCGGATCCAGGTGCTCAGCGGCAGGTCCGACATCAGGTAGATGGCGAACAGCACGCCGAGGATCGGCAGCACCGGCGACCACGGCACCCGGTAGGGCCGGGGCATCTCGGGCCGGGTCCGGCGCAGGATGATCACGCCGATGTTGACCAGCACGAACGCGAACAGCGTGCCGATGTTGACCAGCTTGACGATCTCGGAGAGCGGCACCAACGCGGCGAGGATGGAGATCAGGACGCCGAGGATGACGGTGAGCACGGCCGGGGTGCCGTACCGCTGGTTGACCACGGCCAGCCGCTGCGGCAGCAGGCCGTCGCGGCACATGGCGAAGAAGATGCGCGTCTGGCCGTACAGGATGACCAGCACGACGCTGGTGATGGCCACGACCGCGCCCAACGCCAGGATGGACGCCGCCCAGCTGATGCCGGCACCCTGGTCCAGGGCCGCGGCCAGCGGCGCGTCGCTGCCCTTGAGCTGGTCCGGGCTGGCGATGCCGATCGCGCCGACCGCGGTCAGCACGTAGAAGATCGTGCAGATGATCAGCGACCCGATGATCGCCAGGGGCAGGTCGCGGGCCGGGTTGCGGGCCTCCTCGCTGCCGGTGGAGACCGCGTCGAAGCCGATGTAGGCGAAGAAGATGATCGCCGCGGCGGAGGTGACCCCGTCGACCCCGCTCGGGGCGAACGGCTGGAAGTTGCCGGTGCCGAAGTTGACCAGCGCCACCACGATGAAGAACATCAGCACCGTCAGCTTGACGACGACCATCACCAGGTTGACCCGGGCGCTCTCGGTCACGCCGCGCACCAGCAGCGCGGTGATCGCCAGGACGATGAAGACGGCCGGCAGGTTGAACACGCCGCCGTCCTCGGGTGACTTCGAGATCGCGTCCGGCAGGGCCACCCCGAACGCCGAGTCCAGGAAGGCGTTGAGGTTGCCACCCCAGCCGACCGCGATCGCGGCGACCGAGACCCCGTACTCCAGGATCAGGTCCCAGCCGATGATCCACGCCACGATCTCGCCCAGGGTGGCGTAGGTGTAGGTGTATGCGCTGCCGGAGACCGGGATGGACGAGGCCAGCTCGGCGTAGGACAACGCGGAGAACGCGCACGCCACCGCGGCGAGCACGAAGGACAGGATGACCGCGGGGCCGGCCACGCCGGCGCCCTCGCCGATCACCACGAAGATGCCGGTGCCGATGATGGCGCCGACGCCCATGGCGGTCAGCTGGGTGGCGCCGACGGACTTCTTGAGCCCGTGGCCTTCCTCGGTCGTCTCGGAGATCAGTGACCGGACATCGCGGATCGCGAAGATCCCCGGCCTTCGGTTCGAACCTGTGACCATGCTGGGGCCCACCCTCCACATGCCTCGGCGGCCGCGGTGGAGTCCGCCGACCCGGCCGCACCTCAGGTGGTGGCCGGATACCTGCGGCGCATCGGTGGCCACCGTTGTCACCGTGGCCTCTCACCTGCGGAAACCGCAAGATGATCGGCAGGATCTGGCTATCTTGCCCGTAGCTCTTGCCATTGGTCCGGTTGAGGGGTGGCTGCGATAGGTGATGTTGCGGTCACGCCCTGCCGCACCGGCTGTCCGCCAAGGTCACGGAAAGGTCCGGCAGCCTGCGGGGTCAACGGGGCGCGTTGTAGCGTGGGCCCACGGGTTAACCGGGTGTGGAGGTCGGAACCATGGGCGAGGCCGTGATGACCACGCGGCGGCAGGCTGACGGCGCGATCGTGGTCGACGTGCGGGGTTCGCTGGACGCGGCGACCGTGGACCACCTGCGGCAGACGCTGGTGGGCACGCTGCACGCCGAGCGCCCGGTCCTGATGATCGTCGACCTGACCTTCGTGACGTTCATGGATTCGCTGGGCGTGGGCGCGCTGGTCTCCGGTTTCAACGCCGCCCGCGAGACGGGCACCCGCTTCGTGCTGCGCAACCCCAGCGAGTTCGTGCACCGCCAGCTGCGCATCACCGGCCTGGCGGAGATGTTCGGGCTGCCGTCGGCGACGCCCGGCCCGCAGACATACACCCCCTGAGACGGCTGCCGGCCGGGCCCTCGGACGGTTATGGTGCCGTCATGGAACCGGCGGTCGGGGCGTGGTGCGGCACCGCCGGGGTCTGCTTCCGGCTCCAAGATCATGACCGCCGGCTGTCCGCGGTCCGGCTGCGCTCCGGCGTCGCGAGCGGCGACTTCGGCTACGACGGCGCGACCCGCACCTGGCAGCTGCGGATACCCCGGCCGCCCGTGCACCGCATCGAATACCAGCTCGAGCTCGGCTACGCCGACGGCCGCACCGAGACCGTCGCCGACCCGGACAACCCGCTGCGCAGCGGCGACGTCTCGACCCTGCGGTGCCCCGACTACCGCGAGCCCGGCTGGCTGCTCCTGCCGCAGGCACCGGGCCAGTGGCGCGACGTCTACCTGCCGCTGCCGGCCGTGCACGGCGAGATGGTCGCCCGGGTCTGGTCGCCGGACTCCCGCACCGACCGGGTGGTGGTCGCCCACGACGGACCCGACTTCCACCGGTACGGCGAACTGGGCCGGTACACCGCGGCGATGATCGGTGCGGGCCGCGTCCCGCCGTACCATCTGGTTCTGCTGCCGCCGGGCGAGCGCTTCGAGTGGTATTCGGCGAGCCCGGCGTACGCCCGGGCGCTGGCCCGCGAGGTCCTGCCCAAGCTGGCCGCCGAGCTCGGCACCGACCGGCCCGTGGTCGGCGCCGGCGCCAGCCTCGGCGCCCTGGCCATGCTGCACGCCCAGCGCCGCCACCCGGAGCGCTTCGCCGGCCTGTTCCTGCAGTCCGGCAGCTTCTTCCAGCCCCGATACGACCGGCAGGAGTCCGGCTTCCGGCGCTACCTGCGCATCGTCCGCTTCACCGGCCGGCTGCTGCGGGCGCCGTCCTTCGCGAGTCCGGTGCCCACGGCGCTCACCTGTGGTGCGGTGGAGGAGAACCTGGCCAACAATCAGGACATGGCACGGGCGCTGGGCCGGCAGGGCTACCCGGTCGACCTCACCGAGGTGCCCGACGCGCACAACTGGACCGGCTGGCGCGACGCCCTCGACCCGCACCTGACCACGTTGCTGCAGACAGTGTTCCTTTAACGTTCCTTTGCCGGGAGAGGTGCCCATGGCCGACGTCGAGCACACCATCGGACTGCTGCTGGGCACCGAGGACGACTGGCCACGGGCCTACGAGGCGCTGCTGCGCCGCGTCGGGGTGGTCACCGACGCCCAGGGCCGCACCCATCGCACCCGCAGCGTGCGGGTCACCATCGAGCCGTTCAACCTGCGCGACTCGCCGCGGCACGACCTGGTCATCGACCGGCTCGCCTACTGGTACTACCACCCGCGCGAGTGGCTCAAGAAGGTCGCGCTGATGGACGACGTGTACCTGCTGAACAGCCCGTTCACCTTCCAGTCCATGGAGAAACACGCCGCCTACTGCGCGATGCTGCGGCTCGGGCTCAAGGTGCCGGAGACGGTGCTGGTGCCGTTCAAGAACCCCCTGGACAACTCCCGGTGGGCCTACACCTCGGCGCGGTACAACCAGCCGTTCGACCTGGAGGCGCTGGCCGCGTCCGTGGGCTATCCGATGTACATGAAGCCGTACAACGGCGGGGCCTGGGTCGGCGTCTCCAAGATCCGCGATGTGGCCGAGCTGCACGCCGCGTACGACGCGTCGGGGGAGCGGCTCATGCACCTGCAGGCGGCCGTCGAGAACTACGACGTCTTCGCCCGGTCGCTGACCATCGGCCCGGAGACCATGGTGATGAAGTTCCGGCCCGAGCTGCCCATGCACGAGCGGTACGCGGTCGATCACAACTTCCTCAGCGCCGCGGTCGGCGAGGAGGTCGTCACCATCTCCCGGCTGGTCAACGCCTTCTTCCGGTGGGAGTTCAACAGCTGCGAGTCGCTGGTCAAGGGCACCGAGGTGCACCCCATCGACTACGCGAACGCCTGCCCGGACGTGGCTGTCACGTCGCTGCACTACTACTTCCCGTGGGCCATGTCGGCGCTGCTGCGCTGGACGATCTTCTGCGTCGTCACCGGGCGCAAGCCGCGGCTGGACACCGACACCGCCGAATACTTCGCCGTCGCCGACGACCCGGCGCTGAGCTACTCGGACAAGCTGGCCCGCTACCGCGGGCTCGCCGACGACTACTTCGAGACCGAACGGTACGAGGAGTTCTGCGCCAAGCACCTGGGCCACATCGACGAGATGGTCGCCGAGTGGGTCGGCTCCGAGGAGTTCCGCTCCCTGCTGCGCCAGACGGTCCGCGCGATGTACCCGCCGCACGAGCATGAACGCTTCCTCGGCCACTTCAACGGCCTCATCGACGCCTGGCTGCGCGACCATGCCTGACCTGCGCCGCACCCTTTCGTTCGCCGCCGGCCTCTACCGCGGCCGGCTCAGCTTCGCCTACCACGGCTACGTGCGGCGCGACCCGATGTCGCTGCTGCACCTGCGCCCGGGCCGCGACGACCCGTACGCGATCTATCGCGGCATGCCCCGCTTCGGGCCGACCCGGATCGGCAACTGGGTGACCACCAGCCACGACATCTGCGCCACCGTCCTGCGGGACCGGCGCTTCGGCGTGCGCGCCGCCGAGCTGACGGGCACCCCGACGGTCGCCGACGAGTTCGACATGTCGTTCCTCGACAAGGACCCGCCGGACCACACCCGGCTGCGGCGCCTCGCCCAGCCCGCGTTCAGCCCGAAACAGATGGCCGGCTACCGCCCCCGGGTCGAGCGCACCGTCGACGACCTGCTCGACCGGGCCGCGGCGGGCGGCGGCGAGTTCGACCTGGTGTCGGCGTACGCGGCCCCGCTGCCGATCGCGGTGATCACCGACCTGCTCGGCGTGCCGGACGCGGACGCGGACCGCTTCGCCCGGTACGGCACGGTCATCGCCAGCGCCCTGGACGGCATCCACTCGCTGTCGCACGCGGCCCGCCTGCAGGCGGCGAACCACGAGCTGCGCGAGCTCTTCGAGACCCTGTTCGCGCTGCGCCGCCGCGAACCGGCCGACGACCTGGTGAGCCGGATCGTGGCGGCCGAGGGCGACAAGATCCAGTCCCACGAGATGGTCCCGATGTGCAACCTGCTGCTGGTGGCGGGCTTCGAGACCACGGTCAACCTGATCGGCAACGCGGTCAACGCCCTGCTCGACCACCCCGAGCAGTGGGCGGCCCTGTGCGCGGACCCGGCCGGGCTGGCCGGTGCGGCGGTGGAGGAGACGCTGCGCTACGACCCGCCGGTGCAGCGCACGGCGCGCTGCGCCCTGCAGGATCTTCAGATCGAGGGCCATCCCGTACGGCGCGGCCAGTTCGTGGTGACGCTGATCGGCGCGGCCAACCGCGACCCGTCGGTGTTCCCCGCACCGGACACGTTCGACATCGGCCGGGCCCAGACCGCCGACCACCTGGCCTTCTCCAGCGGCATCCACTATTGCGTGGGCCAGCCGCTGGCCCGGCTGGAGGCGGAGATCGCGGTGCGGCGGCTCGCCGAGCGCATGCCGGACCTGCACCGGGCGGGGCCGCTGCGGCGGCGGGTGTCGAGCATCGTCCGCGGCCCGATCCGACTGCCGGTGCGCACCGGGGCCCGGGCGCTGTCCACGTTCCGCTGAACCGGCGGTTCGCCGGCGCCGTCGCTGAGCAGAACGGTCCGGTGCTGCCGGGCCCGCCACCAGTCGGTCACAACGACCTTGTACTGCCGCCGCAACGCGGCCTGAACGGCACCTTCGAACCCGCCTTGGTGCTGGTCAGCATGTCTGCCATGATCTCGACACTCGACCGTCAGCCGGACGTGCGACGACACACGCGAGTCCTCCCTGTCAGGCTGTCGGCAGGCGTGAGATCACGGCTCGGCTGGCGTCATACCCGCACCGTCTTGTCGAAGCTGGCGCTGGCCAGGTGGCGGCCGTCAGAGCAGTACGCCACCGCCGACGGTGAGGGTGCGGACCCCCACCGTCCCGCCGCTTGTCGCTGTCGCTAGGCGGAGGCCGTCAGGGCTCGCCCGGCAACTGACATTCGCTGTCGCGACGCGCTGACATTCGGCGGCAGTTACCTGTCCGCACCCCGGACACTTCCGGCTCAGGCTCACTTTTGGTGGGCTCGTCACGTATGGTGACGAACCCCGGGAGCGCAGCGCGCGTTGTCCACGGCAGAAGCGGTGCCGGGCCGGTCGCGGAATGGCGATGTGACGGAGCGTTCTGAATTGCCTTCCGGGTGTTTTCCGATGATGCGGGTGACCGTGTGGGAGGGGATTTTTTGTTTCTGGATGGGGGTGTTCGGGTGATCGAATAGTGGCGGGGTGGGTCGGTGGTGCGGAATAATCTGGTGGTGGGGCAGATCGGATTGTTCACGAGGGCTCAACTCGCGACTATGCGTGACACGACCAGGCGCCGTAATTACTCGGCCGAGGCTGAACGGTTCCGTCGTGAGCACGAAAGGCATCGGGAGTGGGGAGTGGCGCAGCGACATGCTCGGAAGCTGATCCGGTTGTATGGCAGTACAGCCAACGCCGCGGCGGTGTTCCAGCGTCGCGGCGACGAACTGAGGTTCCCGTCCGTCCCGGCCCGGGTTGCCGCGTCGACCTTGTTTGAGTCGGTCGGGCCTGAGCCGTCCGCATCTGCACCCGCCCCGCCCGAACCGGCGGGGCCCCAGGCCATCGGATCCGAGCCGGTCAAGCTTGAGCCGGTCGAGCCTGAGCCGGTCGAGCCTGAGCCGGTCGAGCCTGAGCCGGTCGAGCCTGAGCCGGTCGACCTTGAGTGGGTGGTGCCCGAGGCGGTCGAGCCGGAGTGTGTGGAGGACGCGGCGAGTGTGAGCGACCCGGGCGACCCGGGCGACCCGGGCGACCCGGGCGACCCGGGCGACCCGGGCGACCCGGGCGACCCGGGCGGGAGCTTGTCAGGGAACGCCGGCCGGTGCCCGGATCGTCGTTTCTGCTCGGGTCGTCCGGGAAAGCGTCGCCCGGAACGGCCGGGAAAACTCGGGCTGGCGAGGAAAGGAACACGCCGACCGGAATTGGCTCGGCGTACTCGTGCAGGAACAGGCAGGGAGTCTCCGGAGAATCGGGTGCGAAGACATGTGGGCGCGGCCGGTGTAAAGGATGCGTACCGGCGGCGAAGAACACCGCTTTCAGCATGCCGCGGCCGGACGGCAACATTGCTGCCGAAGTGCTGTCGTGAACATATCCCACCGTGAGATCCGCAGCCGCTCGCTGAATACCCTGCTCTGTCCCCGGATGCCGCACTGCCATCGGTAGAATTGGCCACCGGTCCGCCAGTCATCAACCGGCCAGGAAAGCTACGCAGAGTAGCCTGATGTCAGGTCTTACCGGTGCCGTCCGGGTGCGGCCGGATGTGCTGGTCCGACGTGAGAATCGGCCTTCGACGGCGCCGGAGCTTTAGGGCAGCGAGAGTCCGGCGGTGACTGCGGCGTGGTCACGGCGCAGGCTTGCGACGAGGGTGTGCAGGGCGGTCAGGTCGCCGTGCTGTGGTCGGTGTTCAGGTGCTCGGGTTTGGTCATGATCCAGCTGGTGACCCGGCGTGGTCTCGGTGCCGGCGTCGGCCGGGTCGTGGTGGTCGGCTGGCGTAGTGGTCGTAGGTAGCGCTGCACGGTGCGCAGCCTGCCGCGGGTTTGCAGGTCAGCGTGCAACATGGCAGCGTCGGTCAGTCCTTCGACGCGGCGCTGGTGGATGTAGTCGGCGTGGCCGTCCAGCACGCTGGAGCGGTGGATCGCCGGAGCGAGCAGGTCGTCGAGGCTGGCGGCCGCGTACCGCTGCACGGTGCGGAAGCACACCCCGAGCTGCCGGCTGATCGCGGTCAGGGAGTGCCCTTGGGCGCGAAGCTGGTGGATGGCGGCGTGCCGCTGCTGCTTGCGTGCCACCAGGGGCCGGGGGTGGCCGTTGACGTCGAGCGTGCGGTCCGGTGCGGATACCACGGTGTCGGCACAACCTCGGTTGGCGGTGCGGGTTCGGCCAGACAGCCGCGGTGGGCCCAGACGGTTTTCTCTGCCGCCTCGCCGAGATTGGCCCAGAGGTGATAGCGGTCAGCGACCTGAGCCGCCTCCGGCGCCCCGGTCCGTGCGCCCTCTAGGCGCCGCCGCGGTCACGGCAGATGACCTGTACTCCGGGATGCGCCGTAGCCACGCGGTGAGCGTCTCGGCGGTGCGCCCGGCGAGTACGTCGATCGGGCGGTGGGTGTCCATGTCGATCAGGATCGTGGCGGAGACATGCCTGCGCCGCAGCGCGAAGTCATCGACGCGTACTCGGCCGCCACGCACACGAACCGCCGCACCCGCAGGTGGATCGTCAGCCGGCGGCCGCTGAGCGGCATGTCCGACAGCAGGCGCTGGTAACGGGCGTGCCCGAGCCCACTTACGTGACTGCCAGCACATCCATTGCCGATAATGAATGAGTGGATCCGTACAGCTACCCGTTGACGCGCCGGCTCGTGCGGCCCGTCCTCCTGGTGGCCGGCTGCGTCGGCGTCTCCGTCGTCAGTGCCGTGGGCTGGTACAGCAGCCGGATCTGGCTGGCGTTCCCGCTCTTCTTGGTCGGCTTCGTCGCGGCGGGCCTGGTCCTCCCGGCCTACATCACGGTCGGCGACCACGGCCGGGACGACATGGACCGGTGGGGCTGGCTCGCGGCGTTGAGCCCGTTGCTGCTGTACATGGGGGTCACGTTCGCCGTGCCGGTCTGGTACGACGCGATCGCCGCCCGTCCGGAGACGGCGGTGGTGGTCACCGACGACCGACCGGGCGGGCCGGGTCACCAGCAGGTCGGGCTGCGGACCGTCGACGGCGACGATCTCGGCACGGTATGGGTCGAGGACGACCGCGACCTGGTCGTCGGCGACCGCATCGTGGTCAACGTCGACCGGTGGGGCTGGGGGCGGTCGGCCGAAGGGCCGGAGGACAGGGCCATCACGACGGTGGGCCGCTGGCTCATCGGCCTCGGGCTGGCCGGGTTTGTGGTCCTGCTGGTCGCCCTGACGCTGGAGGACCGACGCGAGTTCCGCCGCCGCGAGCAGCGACGCGACGGCGGGAGCCGATGAGCGTGGACAGCTGGCTGTCCACGCCTCGGACACTTACCCGTCCATCAACACGTGCGTCGCGATCGTAGGGTTCTCGAAGAAAAGGACTCCCTCCGGCCTTCGATGATCTTCACGACAGTCGCTTTCTTGAGCGAGAGTGACGAGGCCGGTGGGGGAGCATCCGGCAACGGCGGCTGCGGAGACGCGGGCCAGTCCTGGGCCGGCCTTTCCCGCCGGGGCGGGAACCGCGAAACGTAGGTCGACTTGGACCCCTTCTTCGAACGCTTGCCGAGCGATACCGGAGGGGGCCGATAGGCGCGTACGAGACCAGCTACGCTCGGCGCGCCCAGGTGTATGTCGCACATCAGGCCCGACGGCCGGCAATCCCCGCTGTCGCTCGGTGACCGATGCGGTCAGCGGCGGCGCCGGGTTGCCGCGTACAGGGCGATGAGCAGCAGCGACAACACGACCAGGGACGGGCCGAGGGCCTGTTCCCCGACCCGGTCGATGAGGACGCCGACGCCGGCCGGGATGAGGGCGCCGCCGAGCCCGGACGCGCCGATCTGGAGCCCGATCGCGCGGTCGGCGTGCGCCGCGCCGACCCGGTCCTTGGTCGTGAGCGTGAGCAGCGGGAACACCGGTGCCGCCGCGAAGCCGATGATCATCAGCCCGGCCACCGCGAGCCAGCCCGGCCCGGGCACCGCCACCAGCGCCGAGCCGGTCAGCAGGCCGAGCAGGCTGCCGACGAGGATGCGGGTGGTGCCGATGTGTTCGACGACGAAGCCCTGCACCACCCGGCCGACGAACAGGCTCGCCCAGTACGCCGACACGCAGACGCCGGCGACCGCCGCGCTGATCCCGCGCCCGTCGGTGAGGAACAGGAACGCCCACAGGCCGGCGGAGATCTCGAGGGCCACGTAGACCGCGAAGGCGGCGGCGCTGAGCCACACCGCGGGAATCGCGAGGGTCACGGCGATCCGGGTCTTCCCCGGGGCGCCGCCGGCCGGGCGGCGTGCGCCGGGTTCGGTCGCCGGGTGCCCGCCGGATTCGGCTATGGGCCGGGCACCGGCGCCGGATGTGGCCTCCGGCTGCTGGGCGCCGTGCCGGGCCCAGGAGCGGGCCGTGACGGCGAACGCCACCGCGAGCAGTGCCTGGCCCGAGGCGACGATCCCATAGCCCCAGTGCCAGGAGAGCCCGCCGCTGAGCACCCCGGTCATGATCAGCGGCCCGATGGCGACGCCGAGGCCGAAGAAGGCGTGTAACCAGTTCATGTGCTTCGGGCCGAACGCGCCGGCGGCGTAGGCGTTGAGCCCCGCGTCGATCGCCCCGCCGCCGAAGCCGGCGATCAGGGCACAGGGCACCAGGAACGCGAAGGCCGGCGACACCGCGTAGCCGGCCAGCGCCAGGCTGGCCAGCGCCGTGCTGCCGGCCAGGAGCCGGCCCACGCCCAGCCGGGCGATGCTGAATCCGGCGGCGACGCTGGACACCAGATACCCGGCCGTACCGGCGAACAGCAGCAGCCCGACGGCGTCGGTGCCGACCCGGAACTCGGTGGCGATCGACGGCCAGCCGACGCCGAGCAGGCCGTCGGGCAACCCGAGGCTGATGAACGCGAAATAGGCCAGCAGCAGCATCGAGGTGCGGACGATCGGGGCTGTCGCCGTCCGTCCGCCCGGGCTCGGCTGATGCGTGGCGGCGGCGTCAGGCGGCAGCGGATTCATGCGGTGATGGTGGCATGGGGATCACCCGCGCGCCGCGCCCTCGTCTCACCGGCGAGCCGAAGTTGTCGGAGGGCAGGCCTAGAGTTCAGGACGTGCACATCCGGATCGAGGGCAGCGAGCTGCCCGGGCGCCCAGGCGGCCCGCAGGCCGACGCCCTGCGGGCCGGCAACGTGCACGTCGGCGTGCAGCGCAAGGCCGAGGTTGTCGCGCGGGTCGGCGCCGACGCGCCGGCCGCCACCTGGGAGCTCGAGGTCACCAGCCGGGAGGTCGACGGGCTGCTCGACGTCGGCGGGCCTTATGTGCACGGCCGGCCCGGCGCCCGCTTTCTCTACCTGAGCTGGGGCACGGTCGACGGCGAGACGTTCGCCATGTTCCGGCGGGCCAAGCTGCTGTTCGGCGACATCCCCACCGCGCTGTTGCGTGCGGCCCACGACGGCGGTGACGGCGACGGCGGTGTGCTGGTGGCCCGGCTCGGCCTCACCGGCGCCGACGGCGGGCCGCGCTGCGCCCGGGTGCGCCCGCCGGACATCACCTGGCAGCTCGCGTGACGGCTCCCGGCGCCGCGGTCACCGTCCTGCACGGCTTCATCGCCCGCGACGGCACCCTCAACCTCTGGGCCGAAACCGACCACGCCGGCCCGCCTGCCGAGCCGGGCCCGGCCCGGCGGCGCGGAGCCGTACCCGATCATGGTTTCGCGGTCCGGCCGGGTGGGTCCGACCGGGTTGGGACCCTGGTGCGGCCGGGTGGGTCGGATCGGGCTGCGACGCTGGTGCTGCCGTCCACGAGCGTCGGCCCGCTGCCGTCGCCGCAGCTGGGGCTGCCGCCGCGCCGGGGTGAGCCGCGGTTGCGGGCCTGGTCCGTGCCCGCGGTCACCGTGCCGTTCGTGACCGACGACCTCGCCGAGGAGTTCGGCGGTCGCGCCGCGCCCTCGCTGACCTACCTCGCCGAGGTCTGCGCGTTCGCCGTTTCCCTGGTCGCCCGTGGCCGGGTCCTGCCCGGGGTGCTCGGTGACGGCCACCGACCGCGCGCGGTGTGGCGGCCCGTGCTGACCGGCGCCGACGCCGCCCACCACGCCGATCTGCTGCGCCGCATGCCGGCCGCCTGCCGGGCCGAGCGCGCCCGCCCCGGCGACGTCGACGGGCTGCCCGCCGCCGACACGCTGCACGCCGCGCTGCACCGGCTCGTCGACGGCCTGGTCCGCACCCGGCTCGCCGAGTCCGGCGTGTCGCTCGACGGCGCCGCCTGGCTCAGCGCGCTGGCCGCCGAGCCGGAGTTCGAGGCCCGGCCGGGCGAGCTCGACCCGCTCACCGACGCCCTCGACGCCTGGCACGCCGAGGCCACCAGCGGCGCGGCGGTCCGCGTCTGCTTCCGGCTCAGCCACCTGCCCGAGCTCGAGGCCGACGAGCCCGACGCCGCCAACGTGGCCGGGCCCGACGCGGGGCCTGGCCGGCCCGAGCCGGACGCCGCCAACGTGGCCGGGCCCGACGCCGGGCCCGGCCGGCCCGAGCCGGACGCCGCCGATGACGCCTGGTTGCTGGAGTTTCTGCTGCAGCCGCTGGACGAGCCCAGCCTGCTGGTCACCGCCGCCGACGTCTGGCGCGATCGCAGCGCGCCGCTGCGCCGGTGGACCCATCATCCGCACGAGCGGCTGCTCGCCGGGCTGGGCCGCGCCGCCCGGCTCTTCGGCGACCTCGACGCGGCCCTGCGCGCCGCCAAGCCGGCCGAGCTGGTGCTCGACACCGAGGGCGCCCATCGCTTCCTGAGCCATGCCACCCTGCTCGAACAGGCCGGCTACGGCATCCTACTGCCCGCCTGGTGGCGGGAGCCGCGGAGCCTGGGGCTGGCCCTGGAGGTGCGCCCCCGCGACGAGATCGCCCCGGTGCTGCGGGACGAGGCCGCCGACCTCGGCACCATCGTCGACTACCACTGGGGCCTCGCCCTGGGCGGGCGCACGCTGACCGACGATGAGCTCGCCGACCTGGCCCGGGTGAAGGTGCCGCTGGTCAAGCTCCGCGGCCGCTGGGTCTACCTGGATCCGGAGCGGCTGCGGGCCGGGCTCGAGTTCCTGCGGCGCGGCGGCGGCACCATGACCGCCGGGGACGCGCTGCGCCTGATCCGGTTGCTGCCGCCCGAGGAACTGCCCCTGCCGGTGACCGCCTTCGGTGGCAGCGGCTGGCTCGCCGACCTGCTCGGCGGGCGGCTCGGCGAGCGGCTGGAGCTGCTCGACCCGCCGCCGGGGCTGGTCGGGGAGCTGCGGCCGTACCAGCTCCGGGGTTTCTCCTGGCTGGCGTTTCTCGACGGCCTCGGCGTCGGCGCCTGCCTGGCCGACGACATGGGCCTGGGCAAGACCGTGCAGTTGCTCGCCCTGCTGTTGCACCGCCGGTCCGGGCCGACGTTGCTGATCTGCCCGCTGTCGGTGCTGGGCAACTGGCAGCGCGAGGCGGCCCGGTTCGCGCCCGGCCTGCGGGTGCGGGTGCTGCACGGCGCCGACCGGCCCGAGCCGGCCGAGCTGCTCGACGGCGCGGACGTGGTGCTGACCACGTACGCGATCGCCACCCGCGATGCCGACGCCCTGGCCGCCGTGGACTGGGACCGGGTGGTTCTCGACGAGGCGCAGCACATCAAGAACAGCGCGGCCGGCGTGGCCAGGGCGGTGCGCCGGCTACCGGCCCGGCATCGCGTCGCGCTCACCGGCACCCCGGTGGAAAACCGGCTGGCCGAGCTCTGGTCCATCCTGGACTTCCTCAACCCGGGCCTGCTGGGCAGCGCGCACACGTTCCGCGCCCGCTACGCGGTCCCGATCGAGCGGTACGGCGACGAGGACGCCGCCGCCCGGCTGCGCCACGCCACCCGGCCGTTCATGCTGCGCCGGGTCAAGGCCGACCCGGCCGTCATCGACGACCTGCCCGACAAGCGGCACACCCGGCACCTGTGCGGGCTGACCGTCGAGCAGGCCACCCTCTACCAGGCTGTGCTCAACGAGATGATCGACCGGCTCGCCGAGGAGACCGAGATCCGCACCAAGGGCATCGTGCTGTCCGCGATGACCAAGCTCAAGCAGGTCTGCAACCATCCGGCGCAGCTGCTCGGCGACGGTTCGCCGCTGCCGGGCCGCTCGGGCAAGCTCGAACGCCTCGAGGAGATCCTCGACGCCGCGCTGGCCGACGGCGAGAGCGTGCTGTGCTTCACCCAGTTCGCCCGCTTCGGCGCGATGCTGGTGCCGCACCTGGCCGCCCGGTTCGCCGTCCCGGTCCGCTACCTGCACGGCGGCACGCCCCGCCGGGAGCGCGACGCGATGGTCGCGGCGTTCCAGGCCGACCGGCGTCCGGGCATCTTCGTGCTGTCGCTGAAGGCCGGCGGCACCGGGCTGAACCTGACCGCGGCCAACCATGTCGTGCACGTCGACCGCTGGTGGAATCCGGCCACCGAGACCCAGGCGACCGACCGGGCGTTCCGCATCGGCCAGCACCGCGACGTCCAGGTGCACACCCTGGTCTGCCTGGGCACCCTGGAGGAACGCATCGATCGGCTGATCACGGACAAGGGGGTGCTGGCCGAGCGGGTGGTCGGCAACGGCGAGGGCTGGCTCACCGGGCTGAGCACCGACGACCTGCGTTCCCTGCTGGCGCTGTCCCCGGAGGCCGTCGGTGAGTGACCGTTTCTCGGCGCCGTTCATCGCCATGTTCGAGTCCCTGCGGCTGGCGCCGACGTTCGCCCGCGGTCGCCGCGACGCCCGCGCCGGCCACGTCCGCCACCTGTCGATCTCCGGCAGCCTGGTCGCCGCCCAGGTGCGCGGCCCGGAGGACCGGACGGCGCACCGGTCCCGGATCGCGGTGCGGGCCTTCGGCGCCGCGGAATGGTCGCGGATCGAGGACGACCTGGCCGCCCAGGCCCGGTACGTGGCGGACCTGCTCGCGGGCCGGATGCCGGCGGAGATCGACACGGTGTTCGCCCGGGCCGGGCTGACCCTGCTGCCGCTGTCGCTGGACGAGGTGGCGATGGACTGCTCGTGCGAGCGCTGGCCGATGCCCTGCGTGCACCTGGCGGCGACCTGTTACGCGCTGGCGGAGTCGTTCGAGACGGACCCGTTCGGGGCCTTCGCCTGGCGCGGCCGCGGCCGCGACGAACTGCTGACCCGGCTCAGTCAGCTGCGCGGCACCACGGCGGCCGCGACGCCGGCGGAGCCCGTGGCCGGGGAGGCGGGCCTGGGCGAGATCGCGGACTTCTGGGGCAGCGGTACGCCCACCGCGACGCTCCCGTTCCCCGACGCGGGCCGGCCGGACCTGCTGCTCGACCAGCTCGACCCGCCGCCGCTGCGCCCGGGCGGGGTGCCACTGGTCGAGGCCTTGCGGCCGGCCTACCGCGCCCTGCCCGCGGACTGACCCACCGGGCCGGTGATGGCGGCCAGGCTGGCCGGGTCGGTGGCGATGGTGTGGGCGACGTCGCCGAGTCGTTGGTTGGTGCGCCGGGCGTAGCCGCGGATGATCGTGAACGCCTCGTCGACGCTGATTCCGCGGGCCTGCGCGATCGCGCCCTTGGCCTGTTCGATGACGATCCGGCTGTTCAGCGCGCCTTGGAGCTGTTCGGTGAGGATTTCGCCACGGCTGATGGCCCGTTCCTGCAGCAGCCCGATCGCGGCGATGTCGGCGAGTGCTTGGATGATCTGTACGTCGCCCTCGTCGAAGCCGCCGCCCACCTCGGTGCCGAACACGTTCAGCGCGCCGATCACTTCCTTGCGCAGGCTCAGGGGGAAGGCGTGCACCGCGCGGAACCCGGCCGCTGTGGCGCGGGGGGCGAAGCGTGGCCACCGGGCCTCGGCCTGGCGCAGGTCCGCGTTGATCACCGGTTGGGCGCTGGTGTAGGCGTCCAGGCAGGGACCCTCATGGTTTTGGACCTGGAACAGTTCGAGGAGTTTGGTGTTCTCGTCGGACGCTGCCATGAACTGCAACCGGCCTCGCTGGTCGGCCAGCAACAGCCCGACCGCCGACGCGCCGACGAGGTCCGCGGTCCGGTCGGTGAGCATCTGCAGGAAGTCGATCAGGTCGAACTCGTCGACGAGGGTGTCGGCGACCTCGACGAAGACCTTCGCGAGCCGTTGCGCGGAGATGGTGGTCATGTGTGCTCCTGGCCTTGCTGACATAGGTGTGGCGGGTGCTCACGAGGGGTCGGGATCGAAGCGGAGCCGGCGGGCGACGATGTCGCGGGCCACGTCGTCGAGGCGGCGGTTCTGCACGTAGGTGTGGGCCCGGATCCGGGCCAGTGCCTCGGCCAAGGTGACGCCGAGTTGGACCATGACCATGCCCTGGGCCTGGAACAACTCGGCGCTGTGCTCGATCGCCTCGGCGAATCCGTCGGCCGCCGCCCCCGGGACGGCATCGTCCTGTCCGTCGAGCACGGTCCTGACCGCCAGGTCGGTGAAGGCGAACGCCTGGCGCAGTTCCGCCCCGGACAGCGGGCCCGCTCGGGCGCGGAACACGTCGAACACCCCGAGCCGGGCCGCGCCGACCTGCAGAGGAAACGCGAAAACCGCGTACACCCCCTCATCGTGCGCCGCCGGCGTGTACGCCGGCCAGCGGTCTGCCGCCCCGTCTGTCAGATCTGGCACCAGGACCGGGCGGCGCGACGTGAACGCGTCGATGCACGGTCCCTCACCGAGGACGAACTGGAGTTCCTCGATCCGTTCGCTGGCCGGGTCGGAGGCCGCCGCGACGCCCCGGGCACCGTCCTCGGCCATCACGCTCACCCCGGCGCCCGAGGCGGCCAGCGCCCCCACCGCCGCCTTGCACAGCCGCCGTAACGCTCCCACGACACCGCCGGGGGTTCCCGCGTCCGGCTGACGTGCCACGTGTTCCCTCGCCTCGGCGGTGGGATCGCCGGTGTCGCTCACTGAGGTCCCACAGCCACCCGGCGACGCCACGGGTGCACGGGACACATAAGCACTGGCCGGTTCATGGCGCACCTTCCGAAACGAGTTCGGAGACCGGCACTGCCACGGTCCGGAGCAGCCACGGGTCACATACCCGCCATCTCGGGTCGACCATACCCCAGTCGCCCGGGACGGGCCTGACGCTGGGCCGGCCCGACAGCCGGCAGATCCGTCCTGAACGCGGCACCGCGAAGTCCCCGATGGAAACGTTTGGCGAGTATTCTGCGGTTGCTACCGCTACGACGTGCGCACCATGTCGGGGCCGCAACGCCCGCGATCGTCGGTCATTGCCGCTCCGGCCACGGGTCCAGACCCTGCCCGCCCATCACGCATTCCCCGGAAGTCGTTGGGCTGGAGGAGCCATGTTCACCACAAGCGCGCCGGTGACCCCGTCAGCGCACCTGAAAATCGACGTGAGTTGCCTATCACCGGGCATCGTCCGGGTTGCCGTGGTCGGCGAGATCGACCTGTCGAGTTCCGACGTGCTGGGCCTCAGACTCCTCAACGTCTTGTCCGCGCTGCATCCCCACCACATCCAGGTTGATCTCGCCGGGGTCACGTTCCTGGACTGCCGTGGAATCACCGTCCTTGTGGTCCTGGGCCAGGCCGCAGCCCACGCCGGATGCCAGCTGCGGATCACGAACCCGCAACCCGTCGTACGGCGGATCCTGGACCTGACCGGCCTCCTCGACGTCCTCACCGCGAGCGTCGACCGGACACCGCTCGTGGCCACTGTTCCGACCGTGACCGCGTCGGCCGGCATCCTGGTCGCGGCCTGACCGCGGTCCGCTTGCCACGGCTGCCTGAGCGAACGGTCGTGGGATGTGGATCCGGTGCGTGACCGGATCCCCGGGGTGATCGACGACGCGATCGGCCCGGCCTATCGCGTCGGCGCCTGATCCGCGGATTGCTCCGGCCGATCGCCGAAGGCCGCCCGGACGTCGTCGGGTGACGCGGCCACCGCCTCCGGGTCGGGGTCGGCGGCCGTGACGTGCGGCAGGTGGACGATGAGGTCGTAGGCCTCCACCGGGTTCAGTTCGGCGTAGTAGGAGCCGAAGCGTTGCCGGCAGGCGCCCCGGACGGCGTCCGCGGCCGGCAGCCGGCGGAGGTCGGTCGCGAAGGGCTCGTCGCCGCCGTTGGCGGCCATGAGGGCGTCCAGGCTGCCGGGCTCCGGCGCCGTCAGTTCGGTGAACAGCGTGCCGCCGTAGAAGTCCGCGCCGGTGTTCAGCGTCCGGCCGGTGCCCGTCGTGGTGCCGATGACCAGGTAGCCGTCCCCGAGCCGGTCGGCCAGGTGCATGCCCGCCGTCGGGAAGGGCGGCAGGCCGGGCATGGAGCCGGGGACCCGTTGCAGGTGGCCGTTGTGGGCGGCGAGCACCACCCGGTCGTGCCGGCGCAGGATCCACTCCACGGTGTCCGCGATCGCCGCGTCCCGGTTGGCCATCACCGTCTGCCGGTCGCCGCGGGCCATCGCGCGGGCGACGGTGTCCAGGGTGACCGTGAGGTCCAGGGACCGCCGGGCGCGGGCGTAGTCCTCGGCGCCGGTCCGCCGGACGTACGCCAGGCGGCGGCCGGCCATGCGGGCGGCGAGCTCGGCGAGACCCGCGGTCACCGCGTCCCGGACCGCGGGTGCCAGCCCGACGTACGCGGCGATGGTCGCGGGGGCGGAGAACGCGGACGGCGCGCCGAACGCGGCTGCCGTCCCCCGGATATCCGGCTCCGGCTCGAATTCGGGGTCGGCCCGCCGCAGGTACGCCAGGACGGCATCCACCCCCGGCAGCAGCGACGCGTTGGAGCCGGGCAGGTCGATGCCGTAGTAGCCGACCGGGCGCGCGGCGGTGCGGTTGTGCTCCCGCAGCCATTCCAGTTGCGCGCGCATCTGCGTCCACAGCCCCATCAGCGACGTCATGCCGTCGGCCAGGACGGGCCCGACGGGGCCGGCGCCGCCGCGGACCCAGCCGTCGGCCCGCCACCCCTCGACGAATCCCGACTCCAGCGCGTAGGCGCCGAAACCGTGCCGTTCGACCAGGTGCCGCAAAAGGCGGTGGCGCAGCTGATAGGACTCGCGGTTGTAGTGCGCGCTTTCCCCGATCGCCACGACCCGCGCCGCGCCGACGGCGTCGTCGAGCCAGCCCAGGTCGTCAGCGGGCCCGGCCGGATCCAGCGTGCGCAACGGATGCATCTGCGCCATCTCCCTACGTTTCCAGTTTTGGGAACGGTACCAGATATGGGATCGTTGCGGGGTGGACCTGTTGAACCTCCTCCTGCACCCGGTGCGGTTGCGCATCGTGTACGCCCTGTCCGGCGGGCGCGTCCGGACCACCGCCGAGCTGTGCGCGAGCCTGACCGACGTGCCCAAGACCACCGTGTACCGGCAGGTCGGCCTGCTGGCCGAGGGCGGGGTGCTGGAGGTCGCCGACGAGCAACGGGTACGCGGCGCGGTGGAGCGCCACTACCGGCTGCGCCGGGACCGGGCGTCGATCGACCCGGCGGCGGGCGCGGCCATGTCGCTGGACGACCACCGGCAGGGTTTCGCCGCGTCCATGGGCGCGCTGCTCGCGGAGTTCGACGCCTACCTCGGCCGGCCCGGCGCGGACCCGTTCGCCGATCTGGTCGGCTACCGCCAGGGCGTCCTCTGGCTCAGCGACGAGGAGGTCACCGACGCGGCCGGCGAGATCCAGGCCGTCCTCGCGGCGCGGGCGGGCAACCGGGCCGCACCCGGGCGTCGCCCCCGCCTGCTCAGCCTGATCCAGTTCCCGACCGAGGCGCCGCCGGGGGAGGGCGGCCCCTGACCGGGGTGGAGGCAACCCCTGTTCATTGATTGACTGCAATCTCACTCATTGTTGCGCATCGATTTCGTCTCCGTTACATGTGGGTCATTGGTCGGACTCGCGGGAGGCTCGTATGTGCGGAATCGTCGGGTGGGTCAGCTTTCATCGTGATCTGCGGCAGGAGGGCGCGGTGCTGCGCGCCATGACCGCGACGATGACCTTGCGCGGCCCGGACGCGGAGGGCGTCTGGCTCGGCCCGCACGCGGGGCTCGGGCATCGCCGCCTGTCGGTGATCGACCTGCGGACCGGCGCGCAGCCGATGTCCGCGGATCGCGACGGTGCGGAGGCCGCGGTGGTCACCTTCAGCGGCGAGATCTACAACTTCCGGGAGCTGCGCGAGGAACTGCGTGGGCTGGGACACGGGTTCCGCACCACAAGCGACACCGAGGTGCTGCTTCGGGCGTACCTGCAGTGGGGTGAGTCGTTTGTGGACCGGCTCAACGGGATGTACGCGTTCGGGCTGTGGGATCCGCACGAGCAGGCGCTGCTGCTGGTCCGCGACCGGATGGGCATCAAGCCGCTCTTCTACCACCCGATGCCGGACGGGGTCGTCTTCGCCTCGGAGCCCAAGGGGGTGCTGGCCCACCCCTCGGTGACGGCGGTGGTCGACAACGACGGCCTGCGCGAGTTGCTCTCCTTCGTGAAGACACCCGGCAACGGCGTGTACCGGGACCTCCACGAGGTCCGCCCCGGCGAGATCATCCGGATCGACGCGTCGGGCCTGCACGCGCGCCGGTACTGGCGGCTGGAGGCCCGCGAGCACACCGACGATCAGCAGACCACGGTCCGCACCGTACGGGAGCTGCTGGACGACATCGTGGCCCGGCAGCTGATCGCGGACGTGCCGATCTGCGCGCTGCTCTCCGGCGGCCTGGACTCGTCGGTGCTCACCGCGCTGGCCGCCCGGGTGCTGCGCGCGCAGGGCGCGGGCCCGGTGCGCTCGTTCGCGGTGGACTTCGTCGGCCAGGCCGAGAACTTCAAGCCCGACGAGATGCGCGAGACGCCCGACGCTCCGTTCGTGCACGACGTGGCCCAGCACGTGTCGGCCGACCATACCGACATCGTCCTGGACTCCCCGGCCCTGATGGATCCGTTGTACCGCACGCAGGTGCTGCACGCGACCGACCTGCCGTCCGGGCTGGGCGACCTGAACACGTCGCTGTATCTGCTGTTCCGGGCCGTGCGGGAGCGGTCGACGGTGGCGCTGTCGGGCGAGTCGGCGGACGAGGTGTTCGGCGGCTACAGCTGGTTCCACGACCCGGCGGTGGTCGCCGCCGACACCTTCCCGTGGCTGGCGGTGCTGAAGGTCTTCGCCCCCGACCTGGCGGACCCGGCGGCGACGCTGTTCAGCCCCGACCTGACGGCCAAGCTCGACCTGGACGGCTACCGGGACGCCGCGTACCGTCAGGCCCTTGCCGAGGTGGACCACCTGCCGGACGAGTCGCCGGTCGACCATCGCATGCGCGAGATCTTCTACCTGAACCTGACCCGCTTCGTCCAGATTCTGCTCGACCGCAAGGACCGCATGAGCATGGCGCACGGCCTGGAGGTACGCGTCCCGTTCTGCGACCACCGCCTGGTCAGCTATGTCTACAACACCCCCTGGGCGCTGAAGACCTTCGACGGCAGGGAGAAGAGCCTGCTCCGCGCGGCCACGGCCGACGTCCTTCCGGCGTCGGTGGTCACCCGGAAGAAGAGCCCGTACCCGTCGACCCAGGATCCGGCCTACGAGCAGATGCTCCGCGACAGCCTCCGCGCCGTGCTCGACGACTCGCGCTCGCCCCTGCTCCCGCTGCTCGACCTGAAGAGCGCCCACGCCCTGACCGAGGGCGGCTACGAGGGCAGTAGTTTCGCGCCCGCCCGCCGCGGCATCGAAATAGCCCTCTCCCTGAACGAATGGCTCAGTCGCTACCCCGTCCGCCTCGCGGTCGGCTAGCGCCGGGTGCGGTCGTCCACGCGGCGCCGGAGCGCCTCGATGCCTGCCACGATCCGGCGGGAGTCGTCCACCTCCTCGCGGTCGATGGAGCCCGCGCCCCGGTTCCACGGTTGCCGGAGCTCCCACTCGTCCAGGGCGTGCTGGGCGCTGACGTGCTCGTGCAACACCGTGAGCAGCGACGGGCCGGTGGGCTCGACGGCCAGGTCGCGGTCGTCGTCGTTCGGGTCCCAGGGCACGCCGAACACGGTGCTGCGGCCGGCGGCGAGCTCGCTGAGCCGGTAGCAGTGCAGGCGGTTGCCGTGCGGCACTCCCCGCCAGGTGCCCTCGCCGTGGTCCCAGCGTGAGTCGCCGTGCAGCGTGATCAGCGGGACGAGGTCCGGGTCCCAGGCGAGGATCCGCCGCTCGTGCCGCCACGTCATCGACGACGGCCGCAGCACCGGGCCACCATGGTCCAGCGGCACGGCCAGGCCCCACGGCAGGCTGGTCACGTTCCCGGGGGCCTCCTCATCGGGGTCCGCCTCGGCCAGCACGAAGAACTCGTCCGGGAAGGTGACCCCGAGACACTCCGCCAGCACCTCATCCGGCCCCAGCCCGGCGGCGTACAGCGCCCACGCCAGCCGGGCCATCGACCGGTAGTCGTCGCGGGACGCCCGGCCGCGCAGCCGGGCCAGGGCGGGTGCGGGCACCGGGGCGAGGAACGGGGCGGCCGGCTCCGGGCGGGCCACGCCCGGAGCCCCGGCCGGCAGCAGCGACCCCACGAGACGCAGCGCCTCGCGGTGCGCGGCCAGGCCCTTGACGTCGTCGTGCTCCGGTGTCAGCCGGTGCAGCGCCTCGAGCCGGCCGACGACGGTCGTGTGATAGTCGCGAAGCACCGCCAGCAGCGACGGGCCGAGCTGTTCGATCCCGCCGTCGCGGTCGAGCGGGTCGGTGCCGACGATCGTCGACCGGCCGCGGTCGAGTTCGGTGAGCTCGTAGCAGAGCACGAGCCCGCCGTACTCGGTGTGGGTGTCGCCCAGCTGCAGCACCGGGACCAGTTGCCGGCCACGGTTGACGATGACGCGGTCGTGGTAGTCGTCGGAGCCGGCTTCGTCCGGCGGCACCGGGCCACCGCGGTCGGCCGGCAGGGCGAGCCGCCACACCTGGCACCGCAGGTCCTCGCGCTGGTACCCCGGCAGGGGGAGGTGGTCGGCGAGCGCGAAGAACTCGTCCGGCAACGGGGCACCGTAACAGTCGGCGAGCACCGCACGCCGGTCCTGCCCGGTCGTGTACAGCGCCCAGGCCAGCTCGGCCATCGACGCGTACCGGGACCGGTCGGCGGCGGCCCGCAGCCGGTCGACGTCCTCGGTGGAGGGCCGGCGCCGCCGGCCCGGCGCGCCGGCCGGGCACGGGGCGCCACGCTTGCCGCAGACATCGACACCGCCGGCGTTGCGCAGCCGGCCGATGAGATCCTCGACCGGCCTCCGGGCGATTGTGCCGCCCAGCTGCTGGCGCCACGCGGCCGCGGCGTGCAGCGCCGTGTGGCCCTGCACGTCGACGGCGTTGACGGCCACCCCGGCGGCGAGCAACCGGGCCAGGAGCAGCTCATGATCGAGGTGGGGCAGCAGGTGCAGCAGCGTCTGACCGGAACGGTCCCGCACCAGCGGGTCGGCGCCGGCGTCGAGCAGCGCGCGCACGCCGGCGGTGTCGCGGTGAAACGCCCGCTCCATCAGCTCCCAGGCACCGGTACGCGGCGCCGTCCCGACCTGCCGGGGAGCGCTTTGCGGGGCCGCCCGGGTCGGAAACAGCGCCCGGGTGACCGCCGGGTGCAGCTCCTCCGGCCCGACGAGCCCGAACCGCAACAGGTCCAGGTCGATCGGGTGGCGATACTCGGGGGCGGTGAGCAGCCGGGAGTCGCCGGCCTCGGCACGGCGCAACCGTGCCGTGACCTGGTCGTCGGGGCCGAGAGTCAGCTCGAGGTCGGTGCCGCCCTGGCCCTCGTCGCGACACTCGACCCAGACCGTCCGGGCCGGGCGCAGCGGCCGCCGCGACGCGCCGGGGTGGAAGACGCCCTCGTCGAGCAGCCGCCGGGCGTCGGCCACCATCCGCTCGAGCGCGACCCACGGGCGCTTCGGCCAGCTGTCCTGCTGCCCTTCGGCCAGCGCGATCCCGCACGCGGCGAGGGCCGCACCGGTGCGGCCCTCGTCCCAGAGCAGGGTCAGCCACTCGGTCATGGCGACCGGGTCGCCCGGGCGCGGTCCGTCCGGCAGGACCTCCAGCAGGCGGCCGTCGACGTCGTGGAACGGGATCCGGTCCGGCCCGCCGCCGCAGAGGTCGCGCAGCTCGCCGGTGTACCGGACGTCCCAGTACGCCCGCGGCAGGTGGTACCACCCCGGAACGCGGTCCGGCAGGTCAGCCGGCCCCTTCCGGGTCTGCATCCACAGCCGCAGCCGGCCCGGCTGCTTCCAGGCAGTGTCGACAATGAGGTTGGCGCCGCCCGCGCCCGGATACCGGCGCAGCAGCCCGGGCCCGATCAGCGTGCCGGGCGGCTCCAGCGCCCGGGGCACGCTCCAGCGCAGCAGATCCGGTGCGATGTGCGACAGGTCGTCGATCACCTGATCGGCCATCTCGCGGCCGTGCAACCGCACGATGGTGGCGACGTCGACGTCCAGGTCGACGCGGGCGGCCGCGAAGGCGCCCGCCACATCACCGGCGAGCCGCCGCGCGGTGGCCGCCTCGACCATCGCCGCCGGGACGTCGCTCGGCCGCGTCAGCCGGTACATCTCCAGCACGTCCCGGCGCTTGCCGCCCACCGTAGCCACGCGCGAGACGGTAACAGGCCCCGATCGCCGTGCGGCCGCCTCTATGGTGGACCGATGGCATCGGTCAAGCAGGTCCAGATCACCTTCGACTGCGCGGAACCCGAGCGGGTGGCCCGGTTCTGGTCCGAGGTGCTGGGGTACGTCGTACCGCCGCCGCCGGAGGGATTCGCCACGTGGGACGAGTTCAACCGCACGCTGCCGCCCGAGGAGCGGGGTGCCTGGTCCGCCTGCGGTGATCCTTCGGGTGTGGGCCCGCGGCTGTTCTTCCAGCGCGTTCCCGAAGGCAAGGTCGTCAAGAACCGGGTGCATCTCGACGTGCGGGTCGGCACCGGGCTCGTCGGCGAGGAGCGCCTGGCCGCCCTCGAGTCCGAATGCGCACGACTGGTCGCGCTCGGCGCGGTGCGCGGGCGCCTGCTGGTTGCCGACGAGGACAACGAGTCGTGCCAACTGATGCAGGACGTCGAGGGCAACGAGTTCTGTCTCGACTGAGCTGCGGCGCCGGTGCAACAATGGCGCGAAGGTCCCCGGGGATAAACCGGACCGAAAACCTACGACCCGACCGTACGGCCGTCGGGCAAGTGCCTGCCGCGCCGATTCGATGCAACATATCTGCATATCACTGGCATTGACTCTCGACGATGGATTTACCTATGTTTCTCGCACGCACCGCCGTCGCTGGAAACGATTCCGTCCTGATCGGGAGGATCCGTCATGCGCAGGAAGCCGCTGTTCGCCGCCGTTGTCGGGGCCGCGCTGACCGTGCTGCTCGGGGTGGCCGGCACGGGTGCTGCCCTCGCTGACGTGTTCTTCGGCGACACCTTCGACGACGGTGACGCGAACGGCTGGACGAAGACGGGCGGTAGCTGGTCGGTGGTCACCGACGGCACGCCGGCCTACCGCCAGGCGAGCACCGGCGCGAACGCCAAGACCCAGGCCGGCGACCTGACCTGGACCGACTACACCGTGCGGGCGCGGGTCAAGCCGATCGCCTTCGCCACCTCCGCCCGCTCGGCCGGCATCACCGCGCGCAGCACGACCCTGAGCAGTTACTACGCGTTGGTGCTGACCGGCGGGGGAGCGGCGCAGTTGCAGCGCGTCTCGAACGGGACCGTCACGATGCTCGGCTCCGGTGCGGTCGCCGTCACCCCCGGCACCTGGTACGCCGTCGCGCTGCGGGTCACCGGCTCCACCCTGGCCGGCTTCGTCGACGGCGTCCAGGTTGTGCAGGCGACCGACGCGACGTTCAGCGCCGGCCGGATCGGACTGGTCACCGCGTACGCCTCGGCCTCCTTCGACGACGTGGTCGTCGAGACCCCCGGCCCGGGTCCCGACCCGACCGGCACGACCCCGCCGACCACCCCGCCGGATCCCGGCACCTGCCGGGTCGCCGGAGCGCCCGCCGGCTTCGCGTCGGTGCAGGCCTGGGGCCAAAACGGCACAACCGGGGGTACGGGCGGAGCAACCGTCGCGGCCGACACGGCGGCGGAGTTGCTCGCTGCGATCGCCCGGCCCGAGCCCCTCACCGTCTGTGTCAGCGGGACGATCACCCTGCCGGCCGGCATGTACGACGTCGCCTCGGACAAGTCGATCGTCGGCGTCGGCGCGACCGCCGGCATCAGCGGCGGCGGCTTCAATATCGGCCTGCCGGTCTCCACCGCGACGACACCCCCGGCGGATGCCGTGCACAACGTGATCGTCCAGAACCTGTCGTTCCGCAACGCCAGCGACGACTCGATCAACGTCCAGATGTTCTCGCACCACGTCTGGCTCGACCACAACGACCTGGCCCAGGGCTACGACGGCCTGATCGACATCAAGCGCGGCTCGTCGTACGTGACCGTGTCGTGGAACCACACCCACCACCACACCAAGAACATGCTGCTCGGCCACGACGACGGCAACGCCGCGCAGGACACCGGCCGGCTGATGGTCAGCTACCACCACAACTGGTTCGACCGGACGCCGCAGCGCAACCCGCGGGTCCGCTTCGGCGAGCCGGTGCACGTGTACAGCAACTACTACGTCTACACCACCGACACCGGTGTGGCCTGCCAGAACAACGCCGGGTGCGTGGTCGAGGGCAACTACTTCGAGGACGTCGAGGAGCCGGTGACCAACACCTACGCCGGCCCGGCCGGCCGCTGCGTCGCCCGCAACAACGTGTTCGTCGGGGAGAGTGGCGCCGCGGTGTGCTCCGGCACCGTCCAGGAACCGTCCGCGTACTACGCCTACACCCTGGACGACCCGAACGCCGTCAAGGCGATCGTGACCGCGGGCGCCGGCGTCGGCCGCGGCTGAGGACAACAACCACAACCGCGACATCGGAGGCTGCCATGACCTGGCGCGCTGTTCTCACCGCCGGCTTCGCCGCGATGCTGGTCACCGCCGGGATGCCCGGCACCGGCCCGGCCGCCGCGGCCGCACCGTCCGGCGCCCCGGACGGCTTCGCCGCGGTGCCGGCGCTGGGCCTGACCGGCACCACCGGAGGCGTCGGGGGCCCGACCGTCACGGTCGACACAACCGACGAACTGCTCACCGCCATCGACACGGTCGGCCCGATGATCATCCAGGTGGCCGGGACCATCGCGATCACGAGCAAACAAGGCGTACGGCCGAACAAGACGATCCTGGGCCTCGGGTCGTCGGCGGTCATCTCCGGCGGCGGTTTCGACTTCTACCGCTCGTCCAACGTGATCGTGCGGAACCTGACGTTCACCGACGCCGAGGACGACGCGGTCAACGTCGGCCAGCAGTCACACCACATCTGGATCGACCACAACACCTTCGTCCGCCCGGTGGACGGCTCCATCGACATCGTCCGCGGCGCCGACTACGTGACCGTATCCTGGAACCACTTCGCCGCGACCGACAAGAGCATGCTGATCGGCCACTCCGACGGCGCGGCGTCCACCGACGTCGGTCACCTGCGGGTCAGCATCCACCACAACTTCTTCGACAGGTCCCGCCAGCGGCACCCGCGGGTACGCTTCGGCGAGCCGGTGCACGTCTACAACAACTACTTCCTCGGCAACGAGCTCTACGCGGTCGCCTCGACCATGAACGGCGGCGTGCTGGCGGAGGGCAACTACTTCAGCGGCGTAGCCCACCCCTGCCACTCAGCCGGCGGATACGCCGACAGCGGCCCGGGCCGGCTGGTCCAGCGCGGCAACATGTTCGTGGGCTCCGGGCCATGCGAAGCCGGGGGAACGGTCGCCGAGCCAGGCGGCTACTACACGTACACACTGGACGCCGCGGCTACCGTACCGGGCCTGGTGACGTCCGGGGCCGGCGCGGGCCGCCTCTGAGCGCCAAGCACGGCAGCGGTACTTCCTGATCATGGCTGGGTCTTCGGTCTGTGGTGCTGCTGGCCCTTTCGTGGTCTGTGGGCCTTCGTCGACGTCGTTGTGCGGGTTCCGTGTCGAGGGCCGGGTTATCCACAGGGCCCCCGCATCCTGTCGTAGGTCTGTGCCAGCCTGGTCGGGTGTTGGAGTTGTTGTCCGAGACCCGCCGTGCGGCCGCCGCGTGCGCCGCGGCCCCGGCCTGGGCGGTCCCCGACCGGGACCTGGTCGAGTGCCTGCAGCAGGCCTGGGCCGGAGTGCAACAACTCACCGCCGTCACCGCCCACTTGATCTCCCATGCACAAGCACAAGGCCTGCCGAAGGCGCACGGGGCGACCAGCACCACGGTGTGGCTGCGCCAGCACCTGCGGGTCAGCCCCGGCACCGCGAACCAGTTGGTCGCTATCGCCGATACCCTGCACGCTCGGCCGGTGCTCGACACCGCCCTGTGTGCCGGGGGGATCTCCGCCGAGCACGCCACCACCATCGCCGGCACCCTCACGAACCTCCCACCCGACCTGGGCCGGGAGATCACCCACCAGGCCGAGACGAAGCTGGTGGAGCAGGCCGGCGTGTTCGACGCGGTGACCCTCGGCAAACTCGGCGGACGGATCCTCGACCATGTCGCCCCCGAAGTCGCCGAGGAACGCGAAGCGGAATTCCTGGACCGTCAAGAAGCCCAAGCCCACCACAAGCGCGGGTTCACCCTCAGCCCGCTCGGCAACGGCCAAGTCCGACTGTCCGGCTACCTCGACACCTCCGGCGCCGCCGCCGTCACCGCCGCCCTCAACCCGCTCTGCCATCCCCGGCACGACCCGGCTGGAGCACGGACTCCGGCGCAGCGTCGGGCGGATGCGTTGGTGGATGTGTGTACCGGTGCGTTGCGGGACGGTTCGGATCTGCCGGGGCAGGGTGGTGACCCGGCCCAGGTCGTGGTCACCATCCCCTTCACCACCCTGACCACGCAGCGCCCAGCCGGGCAGTCACAGCGGGCCGGGCAAACCCCAGCCGGGCAGCCCTCAGCCGGGCAAACCCCAGCCGGGCAGCCCTCAGCCGGGCAAACCCCAGCCGGGCAGTCCTTGGCTGGGCAGTCCTCGGCCGGGCAGTCTCGGGCTTCCCAGGCGGACGCTCATGCCGACACCGGCGCGCCCAGCCCGGCCGGCGCCAACGCCAACGCCAGTGCCGGCGCCAACGCCAACGCCGGTGCCAACGCCGGTGCCGGTGCCAACGCCAACGCCGGTGCCAACGCCGGTGCCGGTGCCAACGCCAACGCCAACGCCTGCGCTGGTGCCAGTGCTGGTGGCGGGGTGGGTTGGCTGGACACCGGAGCCCCGATCAGCGCCGCCGAAGCCCGCCGCCTGGCCTGCGACGCCCAAGTCCTACCCGCCGTCCTCAACGGCAACAGCCTGCCCTCGACCTCGGCCGCGCCCGGCGCCTGTTCACCGGCCCGCTACGCCGCGCCCTGATCCTCCGCGATGGCGGATGCGCCTTCCCGTCGTGCGATCGGCCTGCCCGTTGGTCTGAGGGCCACCATTTGGTCCCGTGGGCCGATGGTGGCACCACCGCCCTCAGCAACGCCTGTCTGATCTGTCGTCGCCACCACCGGCTCCTGCACAACAACAGCGGCTGGCACGTAAGACTCGACCCCGACGGCTACCCCGAGTTTCTCCCACCGGCCACCATCGACCCCGAACGCCGCCCGCAACGGAATGCCTTCCACCGCCGCCAATAACCCCACCAGGTTGCGTTTGCGTCGCTCTCCCGGAGCACTCCGGGCACCCCTTCACGGCACGGTGTGGTGGCTCCGCGCACCGTCCTGTCGATCCACTCCGCCGGCAACCCGCGACCGATGACCGCCCTCGCCACCTCGACAGTCCACACCGCCGCCGCCGATCGACGCCGCCGACGGTTCATACCGCTGCCGCCAGTCCACGCCGTCGCCAACCACAACCAAACGACAACGACGACCCCACCCGGCCGACTCGAGTCGGCCGTCAACCAAACCCGCCGCCGGCCGACACCCGCCTATCACACAGCCACCCGCTGCTTCGATGCCGCTGTCCGCACAGGCCACGACCGCGATACCAGCACCGCACCCGCGGAGCCCACCACCCACCGAGCCCACCACCGAGCCCACCACCGAGCCCACCACAGAGCCCACCACCAACCCCGCCCACCCCGAGCTCAGCCATGATCACGAAGTGTGGCTGGCGGCTAGAGGGCGAGCAGAGCCCCCAGGAACAGGGCGAACGCCGTCCAGGTCGACACGGCGTTGATCCAGTTGATGGTGAAGTAGCGCCGCCGGCCCGCCTCCCAGTTCTCCGGCATCGCCTCGGGATCCCAGGCCAGCATCGCGTCGTAGTGCGGCTCTTTCCACACGTTGGCGACGACGTATACACCGACGATCACCAGACCCAGGCCGATTGCGGTGAGCACGAAGGCGGCGCTGCCTCGATCGTCCCAAAGGGCCACGAGTGCGACGATCGGCGCGATGCCCATTCCGATCGAGCAGGCATAGTTGAACCACGCCTTTCTGGCAAATCGAAGAAATGCCTCCATGAAATTGCGGAAACTCCGACCGTCCATCGCGGCGAGCATCGGGTGCATGATCGTCGTCAGCATAGCCAAGAGCCCGGACCATGGCCCCGCGAACACGACTGACGCGGCGAGCGCCCATTCCTCGACCGCCATGTCAACTCCTCGCGCTGACAGCGTCTCCAATGCTATCTGGGTCACCAATGATATCTGTCGACGAATCGTCGGGGGAACAATGCGTCTGGGTGGTTCAGTCGGGACCCGGGTGGGGTGGTTTGAGGCTGAAGGCCAGCCGGCCGATCTCACCCACGTCGTTGACGTCCACCTGGCCGCGGATCAACAACGCGCCGTTGCCCCAGGTCATGAGGTAGGTCGCCCCGGTCTGAAAGACGCCTCGGTTGCCGTGGTGCCAGGTGCGCCGGCCGCCCGCGGTGGCACGGCGGGCGATCTCGTTGGCCGCCTCCGGGTCGAAGGCCTCCGTCACGTGCAGCGCCGGCGGCAGGGCCGTCCCGTTGGTCACCTTCCGGCCCGGCGGGACATAGACGTAGCGTCGGGTGTTCGGCACCTCTGAGGCCACCGGAACGGCCTCGACCGGCGACCCCAGCGCCCGGGCGGCCTGCGCTGGAGTGATCAACAGTTCCCCGCCGCCGCGCGTGAAGAGGTCCGCCAGTTCGCCCGGGAAGCCGTTGACCGATGCGGGAAACTCGATGACCTCCAGCCTCTTGACCCTGCGCCCGCGCGGGGTCAGGTGCAGCCGGACCCGCGCACCCGCCACCACTCGCGCGTAATCGGCGGGGCTGACCGGCGTCCCGGCGATCGGCCCCGGCCGGCTGTCCTCGACGGCGATCCAATGGCTCCTGGTCGAGTCGTCCTCGCCGCTGTAGAGGATCTTCCGTTCCAGGACGGTTCCCTCCACCACCTCGGTGCGGGCGTAGTCGAGCAGGAGGCGCAGGGCCACGACAATCGCGAGCACGGTCACGGCGAGGATCACGGCGATCGCGGTGGTCCGCCACCGAGGCGGGAACACACCGGCAAACAACAGCGTCATGGCGACGGTGGTGCCGATCCACGCGAGCAGCAGTCCGGTCCACAGCCCGGACTGTGTCCGGTAGCCGGTGCCCGATCCGTACACCACGTCCCTGCCGGCGACGACGGACCGGCGTCGTGCCCGGGCCCGGCGTTCCTTCCGTACGCCGGTGACCACCGCGACGCCGACCAGCACGAGCACGGCCACCCACGCGCCGATCTCCTTGACGACCTCCACGACCGCATTGTCCGCCGCCGACGCAATGGAGACTTCTGCTTGGCTGTCCCGCGGTCGATCCGCGGTACCTCGCCCGCCTGGCCACTGCGTGCCCTCGAACGACACACCGCGGACAAGCGCTCAAACGAAGCCCTGCGTTCGAAGCCCTGCGCTCGAGGCCCTGCGTCAATCTTGGTCACCGGTGGCCCTTTCCGGAGTCTTTGTTCGGGAGTGCCTCGCGCGCTTTCGGCAACACCCCATCAGGGTGCCGCGAACACTCTCGATCGGTGGCAACTCGCTTCCTTGCTGAGCGTGGCGCGTAATTCGGCGCGGCGATCCGTCAAGAGGCGAGCCGTCTGCTCGAAAGCCGTAATGCGGACACCTGGCTTTGCCGCCGCGCCCGACATATTCCTTTTGTGGATATCAGGCATGCGCGGTGTGAAGCTTGACGAGCCAGAATTGAATTTCAGGCCTCGATCCGCTGCTGCCCCGCCGTGCCAAGATCCTCAAGACGGAGCCGCAGGACGAGATGCCGGCCGTGCCGTGGGCGGGCATCAGCCGGGCTCACGCTGAACATTGATGTGTAGCGGTCCGCCCGCGCCCGCGCGCGCCAAGATCTGCAGGCGGTGCAGGCGGTGCAGGCGGTGCAGGCGGTGCAGGCGGTGCAGGCGGTGCAGGCGGTGCAGGCGGTGCAGGCGGTGCAGGCGGTGCAGGCGGTGCAGGCGGTGCAGGCGGTGCAGGCGGGGCAGGCGGGGCAGGCGGGGCAGGCGGTGCAGGCGGTGCAGGCGGGGCAGGCGGGGCAGGCGGGGCAGGCGGGGCAGGCGGGGCAGGCGGGGCAGGCGGGGCAGGCGGGGCAGGCGGGGCAGGCGGGGCAGGCAGGGCAGGCAGGGCAGGCAGGGCAGGCAGGGCAGGCAGGGCAGGCAGGGCAGGCAGGGCGTCGCCGCCCGGTCGATGGCGGAGATCTTGGACTGCAACGGCTCGCTTCCGGGGCCACTGGCTGCCGGGATCTCCCAGAGCGACCAATCACGTCCCGGATAAAGGCGACTAACCGGACTGGATGCCTCCGGGGAGCCCGGCAAGCCTCCACTCGGACGGAGGCTTGCCCCTCGAAGCGTCCGGACCGCGGCCACCGATCCGGGCGCTTCACAACAGACTGCCAGCCGACAAAGCGGTTGCTGTCTCCATGGTCCTCAGAACGGCGGGAATCCGCTTGCCGACCCGGCCTACTCGCCGAGCCATGACAGGGACGGTGCGGGCCGTTCCTCCATGAGCCCGTGGCGGATCTGCCACGTGGCGGACCCGCCGCGTTCGTCGGTGATCAGGAACAGGCCGGCCGGGCGGTCGCCGTCATCGTCGACCGGTGGCATCGCGGCCAGTTCGGTGATCTGCTCGCGGAGCCAGGGCAGCTCCGCTTCGCGGATGTCGCCGCCGTAGAAGAGGTACAGCGTCCAGTTGAACGGCGCTGCTGGGAAGGCCCAACCGCCGGAGTAGAGATCGTGGTGGTGCCGCCGGACGATCTCCTCGGCGGTGCCGCGCTGCTGGAAGCCGATCTGCAGCCAGCCGCGAGCCGACGCATACATCCCCATGACGGCCACAGTAGAGGCGGGCGCCGCGTGAGCCGTCGGGGTGGGCGAGCCGTTCTGCTGCTGAATTTCTGTCGCTACCTGCGTGGAGTGGGTGGGATGACCGCCGAAGGCGACATCCCTGGCTATGAGTACATGAATAGCGAAGGTCTGGCTCCTTCGAAGTCCACGGCACCGGCACCACGAGGGAGGGCCTCAAGCGTTTGTATCTCGGGAGTGATTCGCTCTTGCTCGCGAGTGCCGCCGGCCAATCGGGGGTACGGCGCAGCGGTGGAAGGGCTGAAGGAGACGGCGCGCATGGATTCCGACCTCAAGGCAGGCGGCGAATGGCTCGGCGAACTCCGGAGCCAAATGAGGCGCGATGCGCACCAAATGAGGCGCGATGCGCACCATATGGACGCGGCCGGCGACTCGATGAACGGAGCCTGGGCATTCCGGATGTTGTCGAACCTGGCTGTCGCGCAGGCACGCTTTCCGAGGTGGACGATAGCGGAGTCGGAGACCGCTGAACGTGCGGTGGACATCTACCTGCGGCACCAACCGAGAGTCGTTCCCATTCCGGCGCGCGAGCTGAATCAACGCAGTGTCGCGAGGGCCGCCCGCGGGCGCACGGATGCCGCCGAACGCGGGGCCGGGCGGCGCGCGGTGCCGTCGGCCGCCAAGCCCGGAGTGATCTTTCCGAAGAGGAACCCGCGGTCGCCGCGGTGAGGTCCGGGCCGGGTTCGTCGCGACACCGCGCCCAGGCGAGGTAGGCGGCGGCGCCTGTCTGGCGGGAAGGAGAGTTTAGGATGATCGGCATGGACTGGGCCGCCTGGCACGACGCTTACGACGACCCGGAATCCGTGCTCGCCGGGCGGTTGGCGGCCGTGCAGCGGATCATCCGGGACACGCTCGACGGCCTGCCCGCCGGCCCGGTCAGCGCGATCAGCATGTGCGCCGGCCAGGGCCGGGATCTGCTGGGCGCGCTGGCGACCCATCCGCGGCGCGATGATGTCCGGGCGCGGCTGGTCGAGCTCGACCCGAGCAACGCGGCGGCGGCCGAGGAAAGCGCCCGGCGGGCGGGCCTCGACGGGGTCGAAGTCGTCCGGGGTGACGCGGGCCTGATGCGGCACTACCGCGACGTGGCCCCGGCGGACCTGGTGCTGGCCTGCGGGGTGTTCGGCAACCTGACCGACGCGGACGTGCTGCGGACCGTCGAGGCGTGCGCTCAACTGTGCCGCGAGGGCGGCACGGTGGTGTGGACCCGGCACCGGCGCCCGCCGGACCTGGTGCCGGTGATCGGGGACTGGTTCTCGGCCCGGGGCTTCGAGCAGGTGCACGTCAGCGACCCGGCGGCCGGCTTCGGGGTGGGCGCCCACCGCCTCCGCCATCCGCCGAGGCCGCCGCAAAGCGCTGACCGCATCTTCACCTTCGTCCCAGAGAAGCAGTCGGCCCGGCCCTGACCAGCCGCCGAGTCCGGCCCCGACCGGACCCAGCGGTCGAGGCCTCCGGACGCAGTGGAAGGCGCCAAGGCCCCGCCCGGGCTCGGCGGCGAGGCCTCGGGACTCAGGGGAGGACGCCCCGCCCGGGCTCGGCCGCCGAGGCTCCGGACTCAGGGGAAGGCGCCCGACCGGGCTCAGCGGTCGGGGCCTCCGGCCTCAGTGGAAGGCGCCAAGGCCCCGACCGGGCTCAGCCGCCGAGGCCCCCGGACTCAGCCGAAGGCACTCCGCCAGGGCTCAGCGGAAGGCCGCCGTGTGGTCGGCCGCCCACGCCGCGAGCGGGCGGGGATCCCGGCCCAGCAGCTTTGCCACGTCCGGGCTGACGAGTTGCTCGTCCGGCGTCGGCGTGCCCAGGATGTCCAGGGTGCCGGCCACCACCTCCGGTGGCATGAAGGCGCCCATCGCTGCCGCCGCCTCCGCGCGGGTCAGCTCCGCCAACGTCACCTCTTCGCCGAGGGCGACGCCGAGCGCCGCCGCCTGGTCGCGGGGCGAGATCGCGGCGGGGCCCGTCAGCTCGTACACCTGGGCATTGTGGTTTTCGCGCAGGGTGACCGTCGCGCAGGCCGCCAGGTCCGCCGGGTCGACCACCGGCAGGGCGACGTCCGGGAACGGCGCGGCCACCTGCCGCCGCTCGCGCGTCGTCTGCGCCCAGGCGTACGCGTTGGAGGCGAAGCCGGCCGGGCGCAGGATCGTCCATGCCAGGCCGGAGCCGCGCAGCGCCGCCTCGAACGCGCCGAGATGCGCGTGCGACGTGGCGCCCGGCCGGGTCCGTACCCCTTGCGACGACAGCAGGACCACCCGGCGCACGCCCGCCGCCTTCGCCGTGCCCAGTATCGCGTCCGGGTCGACCTCCGCCCCGCCGCCCGCGAGCAGCACGAACAGCGCCTCGGCGCCGTCGAGCGCGGGCCGTAGCGAGTCGGCGTCGCTCAGGTCGGCCGGCACGTGCCGGGCCCCGGCCGGCATCGGTGCCGGTCGCCGGGACACCGCCGTCACCCGTTCGCCCGCCGCGGCCAGCTCGGCCACCAGTGGGCCGCCCACGTTGCCCGTCGCCCCCGTCACCACGATCATGATTGTCCCTCCGTCGATCCGTTGTGGAGGGAAAGCTAGCATCGGCAAGATAGTAGGTACCTAGGAGAAAGTGACTATCCATGAAGCCCAGCCGTCAGGATCCGCCCGCCGTCGCCTGCCCGATCGCGCCCGTCGTCGACCTCGTGTTCAGCCGCTGGACCACGCCCGTGCTGTGGGTGCTGCACGAGTTCGGGCGGCAGCGGTTCGTCGAGCTGCAGCGCCGGATCGACACCATCACGCCGAAGGTGCTGACCCAGCGGCTGCGCCAGCTCGAGCGCGACGGGCTCGTCATCCGCACCTACCACCCCGAGGTGCCGCCCCGCGTCGAATACGAGATCAGCGACCTCGGGGCGACCCTGGCGCCGCTGTTCGCGTCCCTGGCGCAGTGGGGTTCCGGCAACCTGGGCAGCGTCGAGCGGGCGCGCGTCGCCTACGACCGTCACCAGGCGATCGGGGCGTAGTCCTTCAGGAAGATGCCGTAGAGGTCCTCGCCCTGCTCGCCGCGGACGATCGGGTCGTACACCCGGGCCGCGCCGTCGACCAGGTCCAGCGGGGCGTGGAAGCCCTCGTCCGCCAGCCGCATCTTCGTCGGGTGCGGGCGCTCGTCGGTGATCCAGCCGGTGTCCACGCTGGTCATCAGGATGCCGTCGGTGAACATCTCCTCGGCGCTGGTGCGGGTCAGCATGTTCAGCGCCGCCTTCGCCATGTTCGTGTGCGGGTGGCCCGCGCCCTTGTAGCCGCGGGCGAACACCCCCTCCATGGCGGAGACGTTGACCACGTAGCGCCGCGGGAAACCGCTTGCGGTCATCGCCGCGCGCAGGCGGCTGACCAGCACGAACGGGGCCGTCACGTTGCAGAGCTGCACCTCCAGCAGCTCCAGCGCGTCGACCTCGTGGACCTTGTCGCTCCAGCTGTTGGTCGGCGCCAGGTCGGGGACCAGCCCGCCCGCGTCGATCGCCGTCAGCGCCGCGATCCGGTCCGGGGCCGCCGAGCCGCCGGTCAGCGCCAGCGCCGTCAGCGCGTGCGGGCTGAACGAGGATCCCTCCGACAGCGCCGCCGGGTGGGCCGCCATCGCGTGGCCGCCGAGATATTCCAGCTCCGGCAGTGGACCGTCGGGCAGCGGCGCCGACTCGGCCCCCACCAGGGCGGCGTAGGAGCCGGGCGAACGCCGTACCGTCTGGGCCGCGTTGTTGATCAGGATGTCCAGCGGGCCGCGGGCCGCGACCGAATCGGCCAGCGCGACCACCTGGCCGGGGTCGCGCAGGTCGATGCCGACCACCCGCAGCCGGTGCAGCCAGTCCGCGCTGTCCGGCATCGCGGCGAAGCGGCGCACGGCGTCGTTGGGGAACCGCGTGGTGATCGTGGTGTGCGCGCCGTCGCGCAGCAGCCGCAGCGCGATGTACATGCCGATCTTGGCGCGGCCGCCGGTGAGCAGCGCCCGGCGCCCGGTCAGGTCGGTGCGGGCGTCGCGGTGGCTGTGGTTCTTCGCCGCGCAGGACGGGCAGAGCTGGTGGTAGAACGCGTCGACCTGCACATAGCGCTGCTTGCAGATGTAGCAACCGCGCGGCTGGCGCAGGATGCCCGCCGTGCTCGTGGTGGTCTCGGTGGCCAGCGGGATGCCGGCGGTCTCGTCGTCGATGCGGCTGGGCGCGCCCGTCGCGGTCGCGGCGGTCACGGCCCGGTCGTTCGCAAGGATCGCCTCGCGGCGGTCCTTGCGGCGGCGCAGCTTCACGGTCTTGAAAAGACCGGCTGTCGCCCGCCGTACGGCGACCGCGTCGGGGTGCTCCGGGTCGAGCTGCTCCGCCTCGGCGATGACGTCGAGGCAGAGCGCCAGGCGGTCGGCGTCGATGCCGGTGCTGCCCACGGCGTCCTGGTAACCGGCGTCCGGCGTGGCGGACCCGTCGATGGTCGCGGTCATGCTCAATCCTGTCCCGGTAGAACCCCATCTCTTCCGGGGCATGGTACTGACTGCGCCGGCTTCTCCGTCCGGCCCGGCGGGCCACAGTAGCGGCAAGGCCGCCGAAACGGCTAGCCGGGGCGGTTGAGGATGGCAGTGGTGTGGGTGCCGGGCTCCTTGCGGTCGGCGCCGTCGCCGCGCCGGTCGTCACCCTCGTCCCGGTCCTGCTCGCCGGTCAGGGCGCGGCCCTGCTCGCCGGCTGGAGCTCGGCCCTGCTCGTCGGCCAGAGCTCGGCCTTGCGAGGCCTGGTCGATGGTCGGGGCTCGGCCTTGCGGGGCTCGATCTGCTGGGTCGACGGTTGGGGCTCGGCCTTGCGGGGCTCGATCTGCTGGGTCGATGGCTGGGGTGAGGTGGCTGGAGAGGTCGACGGTGGTGGGCTGACCAGAAGTTCCGCCACCGGTCAGGGGCGGGGCGTCGGGCGGCTCGGCGGCCGGCTGCCATGCCCATGGTGCCGCTACCCCCGGGGCCGGCTGGTCCAGCGTGATCCGGGACAGCGCGGGCAGCGGCGCCGAGCCGGCGATCGGGAACCCGGCGGATGCCCGGCCGGCGACCGGGTACCCGGCGGACGCCCCGCCGGAGACCGGGGCGCTCGCCGAGAAATGCCCGGGTGATACCGGACGGGCGGACCCGGAGAAGTGATCCGGCCGGAAATCGCTCGCGCCGGGCGACCCGGAAGCCGCCGAGGAGAAGGAGCCGGAGAAGGAGCCAGCGGGGGAGACCGACGCGGTCCCGGAGACCGGCGCGTCCGCAGGCGGCGGCACGAACCAGGACGCATGCCGGGGCGCGGCCACCGGCTCCAGCCTGGTGCTGCCCGGCTCGGCCACGGACCCGGCCGGCTCCAGCGCGGGCCTGCCCGGCTCGGCCACGGACCCGGCCGGCTCCAGCGCGGGCCTGCCCGGCTCGGCCACGGACCCGGCCGGCTCCAGCGTGGGCCTGGCTGGCTCTGCCACGGACCTGCCCGGCTCCGGCGCGGCGTGCCGGCCCACCGACACCGTCGGGAACAGCTCCTCGTCCTCGTACTCCTGGAGCCCGGCGCGTTCCTGCAGTCGCCGTAGCGGCCCCGGCGCCCACCAGGCCGCGTCGCCCATCAGCTTCAGCACCGCCGGCACCAGCAGCATCCGGACCACCGTCGCGTCCAGGAACAGCGCCACGATCATGCCGACGCCGATGAAGCGCATCGTCGTCACCGACGACAGCGCGAAGGCCCCGGTCACCACGATCAGCAGGATCGCCGCCGCGCTGATCACCCGGCCGGTGCGGGCCAGGCCGGTGGTCACCGCCTCCGCGGTCGAGGCGCCCCGGGTGCGGGCCTCGACCATCCGGGAGAGCAGGAAGACCTCGTAGTCGGTGGACAGGCCGAAGACCACCGCCGCCATCAGCACCACGATGCCGGCCTCGGGCGGCGCCGGGGTGACGCGCAGCAGGCCCGCGCCGTGACCGTCCTGGAAGATCCAGACCAGGATGCCGAAGGTCGCGCTCAGGCTCAGCGCGCTCAGCAGCACCGCCTTGACCGGCAGCAGGATCGAGCCGAAGGCCAGGAACATCAGCACCAGCGTCGCGCCGACCAGCAGCGCCACCATCAGCGGCAGTTGGTCCGCGGTCGCCCGCAGGCTGTCGACGTTGCGCGCCGTCGTGCCGCCGACCAGTACCTCCGTGCCGGCCGGCGCCGGCAGGGCGCGGATGTCGCCGACCGCGTCGCGGGCCGCGGGGCTGAACGGGTCGGTGCTGCTCAGGGTGGCCGTGTAGAGCAGGACGGCGCCGCCGCTGCCCGCCGGGGTGACCGCGGCGATGCCCGGAACCTTCTTCAGCTCGTCCGCGAACGCCGCGCCGGCCGGTGTCTCCGGTGCGGCACCGGTCGTGCCGCGCAGCACCACCTGGATGCCCGCGCTGCTCAGCGCCGGGAAGTCGGTCTTGAGGGTCTCGATCGCCTGCCGGGCCGGGTTGCTCGCCGGCAGGATCCGCTCGTCGTTCTCGCCGAACCGCACGCCGGTGATCGGCGCGGCCAGCACCAGCAGGCCGGCGAGGATCGGCAGGGCGACCAGCACCGGGCGGCGCAGCACCACGCCGGCCAGCCGGGCCCAGCCGGTGCCGGCCGGGCGCGCGTTGCGGCGCCGCGGCAGCCGCACCGGCAGCTTGTCGACGCGCGGGCCGAGGACCGCGAGCAGAGCGGGCAGCAGCGTCAGGGACAGGATCGCGGCCAGCGCCACGGCGGCGAGGCCGCCGTAGGCGAGCGATTTGAGGAAGCCCTGCGGGAACAGCATCAGGCCGGCCAGCGCGATCATCAGCAGCGTCGCGGAGAAGACCACGGTGCGCCCGGCGGTTGCGACGGTGCGGGCGACTGCCTCGGCCGGCGTACGCCCGAAGCCCTGCTCCTCCCGGAACCGCCCGACCATGAACAGCCCGTAGTCGATCGCCATGCCGAGGCCGAGCAGGCTGGCCACGTTGACGGCGAACGAGTTGACGTCGCTGCCGTAGGCGATCGCGTGCAGCACGCCCAGCGAGCCCAGCACCGCGCACCCGCCGACGAGCACCGGCAGCGACGCGGCGACCAGCGACCCGAAGATGATCAGCAGCAGGATCAGCACGATCGGCAGCGACACCGCCTCGGCGAACGCCAGGTCCTCGGTCGACAGGGCGGCGGACGCGTCACCGAGCACGGCGCCGCCCGCCAGCCGCACGGTCGTTCCCTCGACCGACAGCTTGTCGTCGATCTCCCGGTACGCCTCGAGCTTCTCGCCCTCGTCGTCGCCGGCCAGGGTCAGCACGGCGACGGCGCGCGAGCCGTCGGCGGACCGGTATTGCGCGACCTTGTCCGGCCAGTACGACGCGACCGCGGTGACCGACGACGGCGGCAGGGCGCCGAGCCGGGTCTGCACCCGCCGGCCGAGCGCGGCGTCGTCGATGCCGCCGGAGACCGGCGTGTAGATCACGACGACGTCGCCGCCCTGGCCGCCCAGCTCGTCGTGGACGACCTCGGCGGCCCGGGTCGACTCGCTGCCCGGGTCGTTGTAGCCGCCCTCGGTCAGCTGGCCGAAGACGCCCAGGCCCCACATCCCGGCCGCGGCGACCGCCACGACCGTGCACACCAGCACCGGCCACCGGAACCGGGCCACCCATGATCCCCAGGCGGCGAACACCAAGATCCCCTCCACACCCGCGTGCCGTACCCCACGGCCCGCCCGGCCCGCCCACCTGCGGGCGGACCGGCTCACCTCAGCGCAGTGTCGCCGCCTCGAGCGCGACGCCGCCGCAATTCTGGTCGAACGCCTCTTCGGTGATCCAGCTCAGGTTGATCTTGCCATTCTTCGGCGCCCGGTAGGTGACCACGAAGACCGCCGTGTCCAGGTTGTTGGTGCGTTCCTCGAAGGTGGCGCTCGCCGCGGCCGTGCCGGTGGACAGCCTCGCGGTCAGCTTGCCGCGGCCGGCGAGCGCGCCCACGTAGAGCCGCAGGGTCCGCGTCGCATTGCCGGCCGGGGCCGAGACGGTGAAGCCGTTGCCCTTGCCGCAGGTGCGGATGCCGGTCGGGGTGCCGTCGCTGTTGCTCACCGGCGAGCCGCCGCTCCAGCTGAACACCTGCCCGCTCAGGGCGTGCCGGAACCGGGGCGCGGTCGGCGCGCCCTCGAGGATCTGGAAGTCGCCGTCGGCGCGGCGCTCCAGCGAGAAGGTGCTCTGCTCGCCCCAGTGCACCCAGTCGCGGCTGCCCTCGCCGGACAGATTCACCCGGGCCGGCACGTCGTTGCGGGACACCTTGACCGAGCCCTGGTCCGGCGGGGCGGGGGCCTTGGACTTCGACGGCGCCGTCGACGTCGGCGGCCGTGTGGTGGGGGATTTCGACGGCGTGGCGGACGGCGACGTCACCAGGTCGGAGGCGCTGGGCAGCGGGATCGGGAACTGGTCGCCCGGGTTGAACGGCACGTCACCGAGCGCCGGCGGCTGCACCGGCGAGATCGCCTGCTGGTCGTCGTCGTTGCCCATCGCGCGGCTGATGATGAGGCCGAAGGCCACCACGATCAGCACGCCCGCCAGGATGACCGCGGCGGGCATGAGGAACTCACTCAGCCGGCGTTGCCGGTCGTCGAGCAGGTGCGGTGGCACGGCCGCCCGTTGGCGGCCGGTCGTGCGATAGCCATAGCTGGACCGCGGGGGCGTGGCGGCCGGGTAGGGCCTGCGGGGCCCCACATCGGACGGGCGTCCCTCTGACTCAGGTTGGCGACCTGTCGTACGGCCGTCGTCCGGCAACCGACCCTCCCCGGTCGTTCGCGGGCGCGCGCCGACCACCGGTGGCGGCCGGACGGGTTGTCCCGAGTGCTGTATGGCATGAGTCGGTGCTGGTGATGTTGGGGAAGTACACGTTCTCACCTCAGTGAGTGACGGAAAAGAGCGAAATGAGTAACCGACCCATCCGGTTGATCACCCGGATCGGCGGTTTGATCATCGGGCCTGGCGGTTCGGTGGAGGTTCGCCGGGGCCCGGCGCCCGGCGGCGAGTACGGTGTCCGGTGTCTCGCAGCGGCGGGAGCGCCACGCGAGGACCGCACCGATCGAGCATGTCCCGTCCGACAGGAGAGTCCGAATCCGATGAGCATGACCGTCCAGGACAAGACCGGTTCGAGTCGCCGGGGCCAGGCCCTGTCCGGTGCCTTCGCGGGCGTGGCCGTGATCGCGGTACTGGTCGCCGTCTATGTCGGCATCCAGGTCTCCGACGACAAGCAGCAGCCGGCCGCCGCCTCGGCCAACGCCGCGGCCTCCGCCGACCCGGCCGCGACGGCGCCCGCCCAGCCCGCCGAGCCCGCGCCCAGCCAGGCAGCCCCGCCGGCCGCGCAGACCCCGCTGGACCCGGCGCTGCAGACGGCGCCGGTGGTCAAGGCCGGCAAGGGCAAGGTCACCGAGCTGAAGGTCACCCAGATCGTGGCCGGCAAGGGCCCGAAGCTGCAGCCCGGGCAGACCATCCAGGCCAACTACGTCGGCGTGACCTACCTCGACGGCAAGGAGTTCGACTCGTCCTGGAAGACCGGCCAGCCCGCCCAGTTCCCGGTCGGCGCCGGCCAGCTCATCGAGGGCTGGGACAAGGGCCTGATCGGCGTCGCGGTCGGCAGCCGGGTCCAGCTCGACATCCCCGCCGCGATGGCCTACGGCGACCCGGCACCGCAGGGCCGCCCCAGCGGCGACCTGCGCTTCGTCGTCGACGTGCTGGCCGCCCAGTAGCTCAGAGCTCCCGCACGATCACGTCCGCCTGACGGGGGCGGCCCGCGGCGACGGGCCGCTCCTCGACGGTGTATTTCAGGTCCCGCAGCGTGGCCAGCAGCTCGTCCACCGAGGCCGGCCGCGCGTCCGCTGCCGCCAGCGAGCGCACCAGCCGGCCCTTGGTGGCCTTGTTGAAGTGGCTCACCACGGACCGGCGCGGCGCGCCGTCGACGACCCGCTCGTGCAGCACCCGCACGGTGACGGCGCGCCCGGCGGCGGCGCCCGACGGCGCCCACATCGCCGCGTAGGCGCCGGACCGCAGATCCAGCACCGGGCCGTCGGCGGCCGCGCGGTCCATTGCGGGGCCGAGCGCTTTCTTCCAGTACGGCGTCAGCCCGCCGATCGCGGGCAGCGTGACCCCGACCGAGCACCGGTACGCGGGGATGCGGTCGGTCAGCCGCAGCACCCCCCACAGCCCGGAGAAGACCACCGCCCGCTCGTCCACCCACGCCCGCGCCCCCGGTGCCAGCCCCGCCGGGTCGAGTGCCTCGTAGAGCACACCGGTGTAGACCTGCGCGGCGGGCGCGGCCGGCGCCGTGCGCAACCCGGCGTTGCGGGCGACCTCGCCGTGCTGGGCGGCGCTGAGCCCGAGCACGGCGAGGGAGCCGGCGACCCCGCGGGCACTGGTGCGGCTGGTCAGCGCGACGAGCTTGGCCAGCACCCGGCGCCGGGCCGGGGCGAGCCGGGGGAGCCAGAGGTCCGCGGGATCGGCCGGTTCGCCGGCGGCCGGTGCGGTCTTGCCCTCGGACGGCGGCAGCAGGATGAGCACGCCGCGAGGCTACAAGTCGGGTTCGGTCAGGACACCGGCGGTGTCGCCGACGGGACGGTGATCGTTGTGCGTACCGTCGCCTGGTCGATGTCGGTGACCCGGACGGTGAAGCTGATCTCGTACGTGCCGGGCAGCGGGAACGTCAGCGCGCCGACCGCGTCGTTGCGCGGGGTCAGCGGCAGCATCGGCGTGGACACCGGCTCCAGGTCCTGGCCCTGCAGCCGGGCCGTGACGGTCCACTCCGCGGCCGGCAGCGGCTTGCCCTGCGGCGTGTAGGTGAAGCCGTGCACGGTGTTGTTCTCGCCCAGTTCCACCGGATAGACGTAGTACTGCAGCGTGAACAGGTCCGAGGTCAGCGTCTGCGAGACGCCCTTGGACGTGCTCGCGGCCTGCTCACCGGCGGCGCTGCGGCCCGGCGTGACCTGCACCAGCACGGCGCTGAGCCCCAGCACCAGCACGGTCGCGGCGAGCTCGACCCCGACCGTACGGCGCAGCCGGGTCACCCCGCCGCCCACCACCTGGGCCCGGTGCACGAGCCGCCGCGCGAAGGCCGCCGCCACCAGCACCCCGGCCAGGATTGCCACCTTGGCCAGCACGATCCGGCCGTACCCTGTGTCCCACAGCGCGCCCACCGAGCCGACCTGGACCACCGCCTGCACCGTGCCGGCGCCGACCAGCCACACGACGGCCAGCGCCGCCCACCGCGACCAGGCCGGCAGGATCACGCCGAGCACCCGCGGGTGCGCGCCGCGCAGCAGGAACACCGCCAGGGTGACCAGCCCGCCCAGCCAGACCGCCATCGCGGCCAGGTGCACCACGTCGGCGGCCACGATCGCCGCGGTCAGCGGCGACTCGGCGGCGTGCCCGGTCAGCGGCCAGGTGGTCAGCCCGGCGACGGCCAGGGTCAGCAGGGCGGCGCCGTGCCACCGCCTGCGGACGGCGGGCCAACGCTTGCTGGTGCCGTGCAGCAGCGGCGGCACCAGGGCGGCGGCCGCGGCGAGCACGGCCAGCCGGGCCAGCAGGGTGACCCCGAACGGGCTGGCCAGCACGTCCGCGAGTTCGGTGACCGAGACGTCCCACAGGGGCGCGCCGCTGCTGTTCGGCGCCTGGGTCCAGAGCGCGCCCAGCGTCGACGCGGCGGTGCCGATCAGCCCGGCGCGGACCAGCATGATCGGACCGCGGCGCGCCAGCCGGCGGGGCCAGAGCAGGGCCAGCAGCAGGGCGGGGCCGAGGATCAGCGTCAGTCCGGCGTACCCGATGAATTTGATCGTGGGGACCGCCGCCGCGACCGACGGGTGCACGCTGGTCGGGTCGCTGTCCGGCGGGCGCGCCGAGGGCGCGCCGACCGAGAAGGTCATCGCGCCGCCGACCGGGTGGCTGTCGCTGGAGATGATCCGGTAGCTGACCAGGTACGTGCCCAGCGGCTGGTCCGCGCGCCGGACCTGGATGCGCAGCGTCGACCCGGCCGCGGTGACCTCGCCGGTGATCCGCTTGCCGTCCGGCGAGAGCACCTGGGTGCGGGCCGGCACCGGGGTGATGCCCTCGGTGAAGGTCAGCGTGATCTCACTCGGTGCACTCGCCACCACGCTGCCGGGCTCCGGCGTCGCCGTCGTCATCGCGGCGTGCGCGCTGGCCGGCGCGGCCGGTAGCAGCAGCGAACTCAGAATGATCATGGCCACGATGAGCACGCGCACGATCCGCGGCCCCCCAGCCGCTGCAGCCATTGTCACGGTAGGTAGTTCGGATCACCGGGCGGAAAGGTTCAATCCGCGCGGCGCGGCTTACCGATCTCCGCGCCGGGTATCTCCCGGCGATACGATCCCGGGCAGGTCCATGCCCTCAAGGAGGCTCCTCGATGTCCGTGCATCCCCGCGCCGGCACACCCGCCGATTCCCGCGACACCATCGACGTGCCCCGGGTGGTCCTCAGCTACTACATCGGTCACCCCGATCCCGCGATCGCCGAGCAGCGCGTGGCCTTCGGCACCTCCGGGCACCGCGGCTCCAGCCTGCGGACCGCGTTCAACGAGGACCACATCCTCGCCACCAGCCAGGCCATCGTCGAATACCGCCGGGAGCAGGGCACCGACGGCCCGCTCTACCTGGTGCGCGACACGCACGCGCTGAGCGAGCCGGCGATGATCTCCGCGCTGGAGGTCTTCGCCGCCAACGACGTGACGGTGCTGATCGACAGCCGCGACGGCTACACGCCGACGCCGGCGCTGTCGCACGCGATCCTCACCTACAACAAGGGGCGCACCGCCGGCCTGGCCGACGGCGTGGTCGTCACCCCGTCGCACAACCCGCCGGACGACGGCGGCTTCAAGTACAACCCGCCGCACGGCGGACCGGCCGACACCGACGCCACCAAGTGGATCCAGGACCGGGCGAACGTGCTGATCGCGGGCGGCCTCAAGGAGGTGCGCCGGGTGCCGGCCACCCGGGCCCGCGCCTCGGAGCTGGTCTCCGGCTACGACTACCTGGCCGGCTACGTCGACGACCTGGGCTCGGTCATCGACATGGCGGCGATCCGCGCGGCCGGCATCCGGATCGGCGCGGACCCGCTGGGCGGCGCCAGCGTCGCCTACTGGGGCGAGATCGGCTCCCGGTACGGCCTGGACCTGACCGTGGTGAACCCGGACGTCGACCCGACCTTCGGCTTCATGACGCTGGACTGGGACGGCAAGATCCGGATGGACTGCTCGTCGCCGTACGCGATGGCATCCTTGATCGCGCAGAAGGACAAGTTCCAGCTCGCCACCGGCAACGACGCCGACGCCGACCGGCACGGCATCGTCACCCCCGACGGCGGCCTGATGAACCCGAACCACTACCTGGCGGTGGCGATCTCCTACCTGTTCCGGGTCCGCACCGACTGGCCGGCCGCGGCGGCGATCGGCAAGACGCTGGTCTCGTCGTCGATGATCGACCGGGTCGCCGCCGACCTGGGCCGCAAGCTCGACGAGGTGCCGGTCGGCTTCAAATGGTTCGTGCCGGGCCTGCTGGACGGCTCGGTCGGCTTCGGCGGCGAGGAGAGCGCGGGCGCGTCGTTCCTGCGCCGCGACGGCAGCCCGTGGACCACCGACAAGGACGGCATCCTGCTCGACCTGCTCGCCTCCGAGATCGTGGCGACGACCGGCCGCACCCCGAGCGAGCACTACCGCGACCTGACCGCGAAGTTCGGCGACCCGGCGTACGCCCGCGTCGACGCCCCGGCGACCCGCGACGAGAAGGCGATCCTGGCGAAGCTGTCGCCGTCGCAGGTCACCGCCAAGGAACTGGACGGCGAGCCGATCACGGCGGTGCTGACGGCGGCACCGGGCAACAACGCGCCGATCGGCGGGCTGAAGGTGACCACGGAGTCGGGCTGGTTCGCGGCCCGCCCGTCCGGCACCGAGGACGTCTACAAGATCTACGCGGAGTCGTTCAAGGGCCCGGACCACCTGGCCAGGATCCAGGAGGAGGCCCGCGCGGTCGTCTCGGCGGCCCTGAAGGGGTAGCGTCCTGTCGCGGAGGCGGATGACGAGCGTCTTGGCGGCCTGGCCGGCTAGCCGGCCTGCGTTCTGCCGCGAAGGGGGATGACGGGCGTCTTGGCAGCCCTAGCCCGGCGGCGTCCTGCCGCGGTAGCGGAGGACGAGCCAGACGGCCCAGCCGGTGCCGACGATGAAGCCGAGGCTGATGATGCGGTAGAGCAGGACCGCGGCGATGGCGGCGCCGGACGGCAGCCCGCTGGTGACGAGCCCGAGCACGAGCGCGCTGTCGATGACACCCAGGCCGCCGGGGACGATCGGCAGGACGCTGCCGGCCGCCATGCCCGCGCAGTAGGTGATCAGCAACTGGGTCGTGGTGACGGCGGTCGCGCCCACGGCCATGCAGCACATCCACAGGCACAGCGCGTCCAGCAGCCAGTTGGCGACCGCGTAGCTCCCGGCGCCCGCCACGTGGGCCGGGCGCAGCCGTACCGCCCGCAGTTGGGCCAGGAACCCAGCGACCGGCGCCGATCCCGGGCGCAGCCGCCCGACGGCCTGGTCGGCGGCGCCCGCCGCCCGCTCCAAGGCGGTCGGGTGGCGGATCAGGCGCCGAATCGCGAAGCCGGCGGCGAGCACCAGCCCGAGCTCGAGGGCGAACACCGGCCAGCTCGGCCAGCCGTTCGCGGCGATTCCGCCGGCTAGCCCGAGGAGCGCCAGCGCCGCCGCGGACATGCCGCCGCTGAGCGCGATGCACCAGGTGGCGGCCCCCGGCGAGGCACCGAAGCGCCGCATCTGCTGGTAGTTGAAGCTGGTCGAGAAGGCCGGGCCGCCGGGCAGGGTGGCGCTCAGCGAATGGGCGGCGTAGGCCAGCGAGACGTGCTGCATCAGCGAGGCGTGGGTGCCGGCCGACCGCAACAGCCGCCGCTGCATCCGCGCGTAGGCCCGCATGGACGCCGTCTCCACCAGCACCGCGCCGAGCAGCCACCCCGGGTGCGGCGTGCGGAACTGCGAGAAAGCCGCCGCCAGCGCCGGCCAGCCCGCCACGAGTTCGACACCGAGCATGGCGAGCACGGCCGCTACCAAGGCCGTCCGCCAGTGCCGGCGCAGCCAGCCGCGCCGGGAATCCGGCACCGGATCGCCGGCCGCCGCCGGCCTGGCGGCCCGGTCCGTGCTCACCATCTCAAGATCCTTTCGGGAGGGGACCACCGCCGATGGGTACGGCGGCGGCCCCGGAAGAGCACAGAGCCGCTAGACCGGTACGCGTGCAGAGACGTGGCCGGATTCGTCGCCTTCACTGGCGAGCATCGGGCTTGCGTCGGTGGGTGCCGTGGCTTCGCCGGGCTGTGCTGTGGCTTCGCCGGGCTGTGCTGTGGCTGGCTCGGCGTTTGTCGTGTTGTCGCCGGGCTGTGCTGTGGCTGGTCCGGTGTTTGTCGTGTTGTCGCCGGCCTGTGCAGTGGCTGGCCTGGCGCTTGCCGTGTCTTCGCCGGCGGGAGCCGTGTCTTCGCTGGCGGGAGCCGTGTCTTCGCTGGCGGGAGCCGTGTCTTCGGCGCCGGGTGCCGTGTCGAGGAGGTTTCGGAGCTTTTCGCCCTCGACGTCGACGTCCGGCAGGATCCGGTCGAGCCAGGCCGGCAGCCACCAGGCGGAGCGGCCGAACAGGGTCATCACCGCGGGCACGATGGTCATCCGGACGACGATGGCGTCGAAGAGCACCGCGATGCCGAGCGCGAAGCCGATCGACTTGACGATCGGATCCGGCGCGAGGACGAAGCCGGCGAAGACGCTGATCATGATGATCGCGGCCGCGGTGACCACCCGGGCGCCGTGGCCGAAGCCGGTGATCACTGCCTGGCGGGCGTCCGTGCCGTGCACGAAGTCCTCCCGCATGCGGGTGACCAGGAAGACCTGGTAGTCCATGGCGAGGCCGAACACGATGCCGACGAGGAAGATCGGCAGGAAGCTGATGACCGGTCCGGTCTGCTCCAGGCCGATCAGGTCGGCGGCCCAGCCCCACTGGAAGACCGCCACGACGGCGCCGAAGGTGGCCGCGATGCTGAGCAGGAAGCCGACGGTGGCCTTCAGGGGCACCAGCAGCGACCGGAACACCAGCGTGAGCAGGACGAACGCCAGCCCGACCACGATCGCGAGGTAGGGCAGCAGGGCGTCGCCGAGCTTGGCGGAGATGTCGATGTTGATGGCGGTCAGGCCGGTGACGCCGACGGTGGCGCCGGGCACGTCGTCGCTGTGCCGGCGGATCGCGTGCACCAGCTCCTTGGTGGCGTCGTCGCCGGGTCCGCTGCGCGGGATGACGGTCAGCAACGCGGTGTCCCCGGCGGGGTTGACCACCGGCGGGGTGACCGCGGCGACGTCGTCGAGGCCCCGGATGAGCTGCGCCGCCCGGTCCGCGGCCGCCGCTGTTGTTCCGGCGCCGGCGTCGACCACGACAGTCAGCGGCGCGTTGAAGCCGGCCCCGAACCCGGCCGAGAGCAGGTCGTAGGCCTTGCGCTGGGTGCTGGCGGGCGCGGCGGTGCCGTCGTCGGGCATGCCCAGGCGCAGGTCCAGCGCGGGGATCGCGACCACGCCGAGCCCGACGACGCCGATCAGCAGCGCGGCGACCGGACGGCGGGCGATCATGCGGGCCCACCGGATACCGAACGCGGGCCGGGTCTGCGACCCCCGCCGGCGTCCCCCGGCGATCCGCCGGCCGGCGAAGCCCAGCATCGCCGGCAGCAGGGTCAGCGCGATGATCACGGCGACCGTGACCGTGCCGGCGGCGGCCAGGCCCATCTGGGTCAGGAACGGAACGCCGACGACGAGCAGCGCGGCCAGCGCGATCACCACGGTGAGACCGGCGAAGACGACCGCCGAGCCCGCGGTGCCGACCGCCCGGCCGGCGGCCTCCTCCGGCTCCCGGCCGGCGGCCAGCTCGTGCCGGTACCGGGACACGATGAACAGCGCGTAGTCGATCGCGACCGCCAGGCCGAGCATCAGGGCGAGGGTCGGCGTGGTCGAGGAGAGGGTGAGGAAACCGGTCGCGGCGGTGATCGCGCAGACGCTGATCACGATGCCGAGCAACGCGGTGAGCAGCGGCAGGCCGGCCGCCACCAGGGAACCGAACGTGATCACCAGGACCACGGCCGCGACGGCCACGCCGATGACCTCGGTCAGGCTGTTCTCGGACTGCACCTGCAGCACGTCGCCGCCGACCTCGGCGGTCAGGCCGCCCGCGCGCGCCGTTTCGAGCACGCCGGTCAGCGCGTCGCGGGCCGCGTCGGTCACCTCCGGCGCCGGCACGCTGTAGCTCGCCTGGACGAACGCGACCGCGCCGGCCTCGTTCACCGCGCCGCTGGTGAACGGGTCGCTCACCGAGGACACCTGCGGTGCCTGCTTCAGCTGGGCGACGGCGCGCTCGACAGCCGCCCGGAGCTCCGGGTCGGTGAGCTTGCGCCCGGCCGGTGCGGCGAACACCATCCGTGCCGCGGCCCCGTCGGCGGAGGCCTGCGGGAACCGCTCGGTGAGCAGGTCGATCGCCTCCTGCGAAGGCGTACCCGGAATGCTGAACGCGTCCGAGGTCGGCTTGGCCAGGGTGGCGGCGCCGGTCAGCGCGGCGGCGAGGACCGCCAGCCACAGGGTGGTGACGAGCCACCGTCGGCGGAACGCGAACCGGCCCAGCCGATACAGAAACGTGGCCATCGGGAATCTCCTGTCCAAGGCGTACGGGATCGCCCATCACCATCGGTTGTGAGCGGCTGCAGTTTCGGCTACGGGCGGGACAATTCGGTGCTCACGGCCCGGGGCCGCGGGCTCTTCAGTCCCACGCTGCGCAACTCCAGCGCCACGAGCCCATCCACGGCCGACGCGTCACCCCGGCGCCATGCGCCCGCGATGTCGGGACTCAGCCCGGAGAGCTCCCGGAGCGGCCGGGTGGCCAGCGCCCGCAGCGCCAGCAGGTCCCGCCCGGCGACGCTCTGCCGCAGGGAGCGCGCCGTGGCCCGCCGCCGAACGCCACGGATCCGTACCGGCAGCCAGACGAACAGCACGAGCGCGAGCGGCACGATCAGCAGCAGGACCGGGAGCACCACGGCGAGATCATGGACGAAGTCCTGCTCCCGGCTGCCCGCGCCGGCGGCCGTCCGCGCGGCGTCCGCGGCCCGGGCCAGCGGCTCCGCGACCCCGTCGCCCACCAGCGGGAGGCCGTCGATCCGGCTGCTGGCATCGCGCAGACTGTCGGCCAGGGAACCGCCGAACCTTTCCAGCTGTACGCCCGGCGCGGCGAGCATGCCCACCAGGTCATGCAGCCAGCAGGCGGCCCGGATCCAGAGGTACGTCCAAAGAAGCACCACCAGATCGGCAGCGACCTGGCGTGTCATGACAACTGAGCGTTCCGCATAGATTCTCATAGCGCGGTAACGATCTCTTGCCGGCCGGACTCGGCGCATCGCCCAAACGCAGTCATCGGCCTACCGCATCCGCAGTATCCGGTCTGTTCGGCGTCATTCTGCTCTTTTGCTTCCGGCTGTTCGGCTTCATACCGGCGATCATTGCGGGATGCGCCGCGCTGGTCGGCCTGGTATTGACGATCATCGGCAACTTCAGCGGCAAAGAATGATCCGCGCAACGCCGCGATACTCCGCCACGAATGGGTCAGCCGTGCGGCACGCCTGCTACCGGTTTGCCACCGAGGAAGTCCTCCAGGATCTCGGTGAACCGCGCCGGCTGCTCCTCGGCCACGTAATGGCCGCAATCGTCGAGGACCACCCCGGTGACATCGTCGGCCGCCAGCCGCATCGTCTCGGCGACCATCGCGCCGCTGTACCGCGCGCCGCCGACGGCGAGCACCGGCAGCGTCAGCCGGGCCTTGCTGCGCTGCTCGTTCTGCGCGATCGTCTCGTCCAGCGCCCGGTAGTACGCGAAGCTCGCTCGCAGCCCGCGAGGATCGGCGACGATCGCTTCGACGTAGACGTCGACGGCGTACGCGGGGATCGCGGCCGGGGTGGCGCCCTTGGTGGCGAACTGGTGGCCGAAGAAGAGCCGCTCCCGCCCCCGGACTAGTTCCTCGTTGAGGTCGGTGAGCCGGTTGAAGCCGAAGTGCCAGAGCCGCTGGTTGACCGCGGCCGGGCTGAAGACCGACGGGATCGGCGTGAGACCGGGGATAATGGCGTCGACGACGGCGAGCCGGCCCACCCGCTCGGGGTGATCGGCAGCGAGGGCGTATCCGGTCCACATGCCGATGTCGTGGCCGACCACGTCGAACCGGTCGTGCCCGAGCGCGGCCATCAGCGCGACCAGATCGGCGGCCAGCGTGCCGGCGTCGTAACCGTCGTCGGGCTTGTCGGAGAGCCCGGCCCCGCGCGAGTCGACGGCCACCACGGTGTGCTCGCGGGCGAGCGCGGGCATCACTTCCCGCCAGGCGTACCAGGTCTGTGGCCACCCGCCGACCAACAGCAGCGGCGGGCCGTCCCCGCCGGTGACCGCGTGCAGCCGCAGCCCGTTCAGCTCCACGAGCCGACTGGTGAAGACGTCGGTGAACCCGTCGGGCAGCCGCAGCGAACTCAGGTTTGTCATGCCGGCGACCATACCCATCTTGGAACGATCAGTACAAGACCGGTAGGCTGACGAACCATGGCGGGCCGCAAGCAGTTCGACGTGGACGAGGCGTTACGACGCGCGATGCACGTCTTCTGGCGCTGGGGCTATTCGGAGGCCTCGATCGACCGCCTGACCGAGGGCACGGGCCTGGGCCGGGGCTCGCTCTACGGCACCTTCGGCGACAAGAGCGCCCTCTTCCGGAAAAGCCTCCAACGGTACGCGCAGACCTACCACCCGCTGTACGACCAGGCACTGTCCGGCCCCCACCCGAGCCCGAGCGCCGTTGTGGCCGCCTACCTGCAGGTCACCCTGAACCGCATCGCCGACCCGACGGTCCCGGATGGCTGCCTGCTCACGGTGTCGGCAACGCAGTTCCCGGCCCTCGACGCGCAGGGCCAGGCGACGGTCCGCGCCATGATCGACGGTTTGCGGGCGATGCTGGAGCAGGCGTTGCTGGCGGCGGGGGCCGATGAGCAGGAGGCGGCAGAGCTGGCGTTGTGCACACTGGCAACGAACAAGTCCCTGGCGGTGCTGAGCCGCGCCGGCTTCTCGAGCGAAGACCTGGCAACCGTCGCCGCAGCCGCCGCCCGTACCCCCGGGAGACCGCATCCACCACCTTGAGTAGTGCGGATCTTGCGTCGATCGCCGATCGCTTGTCTCGTGGCCGACTCCACTGTGGTCGCGGCCCGGCCGGTGAGCCGGTCACCGATCGCTGCGGTCGGTAGGTCAGGATCGAGTGCTCGCAGCAGGCGGCGGATCATCGTCTCGGTCGGCCTGCGAGCATGGTCGCGGCTGGGACGTCGTCGATCCATTCGGCGATCGCCGGGTAGGAGCGGTAGCCGGCCACAACGGCGCGGACCGCCGTGCTGACTACGACCGGCGGCCGGTGCCGCACGCCGCGGCGTGTTCGTGGGAGGCGGCTCGCGACGAGATCGCTAGGCTGGTCGCGTGACCCCTCGCGTAGCGGTCGACCGGCAAACTCGCTTTGACACCGCCTCGGGGATTCTCGCGTCGCGCAGCGATTCCCAGTTGGCGACGCTCCTCCATAACGCCCCCGCCGGCGCCGTCGGCGTGGGTGGCGGATCGGCGACGCTCGCCGTCAACGGCATGCCGGTCTTCGCCAAGCGCATTCCGTTGACCGATCGGGAAGTGGCCCGCCCGCACTGCACCGCGAACCTGTTCGACCTGCCGATCCACTGCCAGTACGGCGTCGGCGGCCCGGGCTTCGGCGCATGGCGCGAACTGGCCGCGAACCGGATCGTCACCGAGGCGGCGCTGGCGGGCGAGACGGCGTCGTTTCCGCTGCTCTACCACTGGCGGGTGCTGCCGGGCCGCCCACCGGTCGCCGCCGAGCACGAAGACCTCGACGCCGTCGTCGCCGCTCTGGGCGGGTCGCCCGCGGTGCGCCTGCGCCTCGAGGCGCTCGCCGCCGCGTCGTGGAGCCTTGTGCTGTTCCTTGAGCACATCCCCTACCCGCTGCTCGATTGGCTCCGCGAGGATCCGGTGGGCCGGGCGGAGACAGCCGAACGACAGCTGGCCGAGATCGTGGCGTTCCTGAGCGACCGCGAACTGCTGCACCTGGATGGGCACATCGGCAACATGCTCGCCGACGGCGAGCAGATCTACCTCGCTGACTTCGGGCTCGCCACGTCCCCGCGCTTCGACCTGTCCGGCGCCGAGCGGCGTTTCATCGAGCGCAACGCCACCCACGATGCCGGATACGCCGCGATGACGCTGACAAACTGGCTGGTCACCGCCGTGTGCGGGGTGCCGGTGCCGGCGCGCGGCGGCCCGGTCGCGCGCAATGAGTACGTGAGACGGTGCGCGGCCGGCCGCGTCCCCGAGGGCGTGCCGCCGGCCGTCGCCCGGATCCTCACCCGGCACGCCCCGGCCGCCGCAACGATGAACGACTTCTACTGGAGGGTGTTCGGTGGTGCGGTGACCACGGACTTTCCCGGCCTGTGAGGCCGGCGGCGGTCAGCCGTTGACGACGTGTTCGGGCTGCTCGCGCCGGGTGTGCAGGTCCCAGTACGCCCGGGCGATGTGGTCGGGGTCGGCGAACGGGATGCCCGGTGCCGGCGGGGTCGCGCCGATGAAGACGTTGATGGCGACGGTGCCGGCGAAGATGCCCTGGTCGGCAAGGACGTTGCGGAGGTTGAAGACCCAATTGCGCAGCCCGGCCTGGGCGACGTTGGTGGCGGCCAGCATGGGGTACGGGTTGATCGCGCCGCCGCCGGTGGTGAACAGCAGCGTCCCGGCGCCGGCGGCGAGCATGGCGGGCAGCACCGCGTCGACGGCGGCCACCGCGCCGTACAGGTGATGCTCGATCTCGGTCTGGAGGTTGGCGGCGGTCACTTCCAGGGGGCTGATCCGGGTGAGGCCGCCGTGCGGCGAATATTCCAGGACGTCGATGGCGCCGAGCTGCGCGGCGGCCTGCTGGAGCGCGGCGGTCAGTGCCGGCCGGTCCGCGACGTCGGCGGCGAACCCGGCCGCGGTGATGCCCGCGGCGGTGAGTGCGCCCACGAGGGTGTCGAGCTTCTCCTTGTCGCGGGAGATCAGGGCCACCTGGAAACCGTGGCCGCCGAAGACCTTGGCGATGGACAGGCCGAGCCCGGGGCCGGCCCCGACGATGGCGATGGTAGGCATGGCGCGTGGGTCACCGGTATCGGTCATGACCACACCGTAGCTACAAGCTTGTAGTCAATCAAGGCCTCGAAGGCTACAAGCTTTGAGTTACGCCGGTGGTGCTGGCGCGTGCTGAGGTAGCGGGGTCAGGAGCTGGGGCGGACCAGGCCGAGGTCGTAGGCGGCGATCGTCGCCTGCACCCGGTCGCGCACGCCCAGCTTGGCGAGCAGGGCGTTGACGTGCACCTTCACCGTGCCGGTGGTGATGCCCAGGGCCGCGCCGATCTCGGCGTTGGACAGGCCGGTGGCGATGCTGACCAGCACCTCACGCTCGCGCGGGGTGAGCCCGTCGAGCCGTTGGCCGGGCTCGGCCGGACCGGCCAGCCCGCCGCTGGCGAAGGCGTCGATCAGCCGCCGGGTGACGGCGGGGCTGAGCATGGCCTCGCCGTCGGCGACCACCCGGATGGCGGCGATCAGATCGGCGGGCAGCACATCCTTGAGCACGAACCCGGCGGCACCGGCCCGCAGCGCCTCGTAGACATAGCGGTCCTGATGGAACGTCGTCAGGACGAGCACCCTGGTCTCCGGCGCCGCGGCGGTCAACAGCGCGGTGGCGGTCAGCCCGTCCATGCCGGGCATCCTGATGTCCATGAGCACCACGTCGGGCCGCACCCGCGCGGCGAGATCGAGCGCGGACTGCCCGTCGGCGGCCTCCCCGACGACGTCGAGCCCTTCCTCGGCGTCGACGATCGCGGCGATCCCGGCGCGCACCATGAGCTGGTCGTCGACGACCATCACCCGGACGGCGATGACGCCACCCCCTTGTCGTCCCCGGCCGGCGTGCCCGAACCGCTCCCGGCCGGCGTTTCCGGCCGATCTCCGGCAGGCATGATGCCAGCCTGAGATCCGGCCCCTCCCGGCGGCCTGTCCTGATCGGCCGCGCGGTTCTCCAGAGCCGGGGCGCTGTCCACAGCCGGGCGGTTCTCGTCCGGATTTCTGGTTTGGGGTGCCGGCAGCTGGATTTCGGGGCCGCCGTCCGTGGCGGTGACCATGCTGCCGCCGACGGCCGCCAGCCGGGCCCGCAGGCCGGCCGCGATCTCCCCGCCCTCGTCCGCCGGCATCGGCCGCATGCTGATCCGCAGCGGGTCGCCGGTCAGGTCGACCCGGACGGTGACCGGCCCGGTGTCCCCGGCCAGCAGCAACTCCACCACCCGGAACGCCGACAGGTCCACGTCCGCGGGCAGCACCCGCCCGGCACCGTGCAGCTCCAGCCCGACCCGGCGCCCGCTCCCGCGCCAGCGTTCCGCGAGGCCCGGCAGGGCCGCCGTGGTCGGCTGCGGGTCGCGCTCGCGGGTGTCGCGGGCCCGGTCCGGCTCGTCGCGCAGGCCGTTGAGCAGGCCGCGCATCGCGTCCAGCGCCGCCCGGGCCGAGAGCAGCACCTGGTCGAGGTCGCCCGCGTCGGCGGCGGTCGCCACCTGGGCCGTGTCGCGCAGCACCGCCGCGCGCAGGCCGGCGGCCACCCGGGCCCGTTCCAGGCCCGCTTCCATGATCGCGTGTGCGGTCGCCGCGGCCACCGCGTCGTGCTCGCGGGCCTCGATCCTGTCGCGGCGCCGGCGGATGGCGAAGCCGGTCAGCCAGGAGCCCACGACCGGCACGCCCAGCGGGCAGCCGATCAGCACCGCCATGATGATCGTCCAGGCGACGAAGGGGATGTCGTCCTCCGGCGGCGGGTCCAGGGCCAGCGTGACGCCGGTCGCCAGCATCGCCGAGGAGAGCGCGACCGGGATCGCGAGCGCCGTCAGGTTGGTGCGGCGGCCGTAGCGGGCGACCGCGTAGACGGCGGCGGCCTCCGCGCCCAGGCCGGCGATCATCATCCAGCCCAGGGCCGGCCGGAACAGCCCCGCCGCGATCAGCACCGGCACCGACCAGGAGGTGACCGCGACCGCGCCGAGCACCGCCCAGGGGTGGCTCCGGCGCCAGAGCACCGGGACCGCGTGCGCCGCGGCGACCAGGACGAGCAGCGGGACCGGCGCCGCCGCCAGATCCGGGTCGTCGCCCGCGGTCAGCAGGCCGGCCGCCGGCACGAGCAGCACCACCAGGAACAGCACGGCGTCGATCACGTGCTCCGTGCCGGGCCGGCCGAGGCGGCGCCGGACCGGGACCGGCGCGGTCGTCTGCGGCAGGACCGCGTGGACCCGCCAGCCGCCGCCCGCCCGGGGGCCCGCGGACAGCGTGCCGCCGAGGGCGGTGGCTCGTTCCCGCATGCCGGTGACGCCCCGCCCGGAGCCCATGTCCGCGACGCCGTCCGCCCGGGCGCCGTCGTCGTCGACGGTGAGCTCCAGGCCGTCGGCGGTGCCGGTCAGCTGGATCCGCACCCTGCTGGCCGGGGCGTAGCGCAGGGTGTTGGTCAGCGCCTCGCGGGCGATGCCGCAGACGGCCTCGGTGGTCGCGGCCGGCAGGTCCTCCGGCGTGGTCAGCACGCTCACGTGCTGGCCGAGCAGCCGGAAGCCCCCGGCGAGCTCCTCCAGCCGGGCGGCGACCGGGCCGGGCCGCTCGTCCGGCAGTCGCAGCAGCGCGACCAGCCGGTGCAGCGCCGCCAGCGTGTCGCGGCCGGTGCGGGCGGCGAACTCGCGGGCCTCGGCGACCAGGTCGGGCCGGCTCCCGCCGAGGCGCTGGGCGGCCGAGGCGATGACCACGATCGACGTCAGGTGGTGCGCGGTCACGTCGTGCAGCTCGCGGGCCAGGCGGTGGCGTTCGGTGTCGGCGGCCCGGGCCCGGCGGTCCTCGGCCTCGGCCAGCCGGCCGGCCGCGGTCGTGCGCTCGGCGTGCCAGCGGTGCCGGGCCCGGCCGAAGGCCACCACGGCGGAATACACGACCAGGGTGGTCACGACCTCGGCCGGGTAGTCGGCGGCCAGGCCCGCGGTGGCGGCGATCAGCGCGCACTGCCACAGCACCACCGCCGCCCCGATGCCCAGGGTGAGCCGTGGCGAGCGCAGCACCGCCACGCTGTACAGCGCCACCAGGTCGGCGAGCGAGATGACCAGGAGCGCGTCGGTCGGCACGCCGAACGTGCCCACGGTCAGGGCCGCGGCCACGATCCCGATCGTCGCCGGCGGCGCCGAGCGCCGCCACAGCAGCGCCACCGCGGCGACGACCGTGGCCGTCACCCCGGTCGCGACGGCCGGCGCCGACAGCCGGTCGCCGGAGAGCAGCGGGATGCCCGGCCAGACCGCCAGCTGCGTGACGGCGAGGACGAACGGCAACAACCAACCCGGGATGCGTTCCATGACGCACCGACCTTAGAGGGCCGCGGCCGCGCCTCGCATCGGCCCGAGGTGCCACCCGGATCTATATCCATCGGAGGAGACGGGGGTCGCAGCCGGAATGCTCAGCTTCGGCTTCCCACCGCCGACAGGTACTGCGCCAGAGCCGTCGACAGCGACCGGGGAGCAGAGCGCAGCGATGAGTGCAGCCGACACGCGGGTAGGCCGCAGGCGCGCGGTCAGGCCCGCCCGCCCGGGTGTGCTTGCGCTGCTGCTGGCGCTGCTGTCGGTGGCCGGGGTGACCGGGTGGCTGGTGGGGTACGACGGCAGTTCCGTGATGCCCGGCTACGCCGGTGGCCCGCTGGCCATGGCCGCCGCGTTCGTGGCCTGCCGCCGGATCGGGTCGATGATCGTCGTGCCGCGCCCGGTCCGGGGCTTCTGGCGGCTCTTCTCGCACTCGGCGATCTGCGTCGGGATCGGCTCCGTCTGCTCGTTCGCCTTCGCCAACAACGACCCGGGGCTGTCGCCGTACATGGCCGTGCCGACGCTGCTCGGCGTCGTCATGTCGGTGCTCGCGTTCCTGCGGCTGCCGATGGAGCACCGGTCCGCGCTGCGCTGGGCGCAGCTCGTCCTCGACGGCGCGACCGTGGCCGTGGCCGGCACGCTGATCTACTGGTACGTCGTCCTCGACCTCGCCACCCCCGCCACCTCGGCGGTCACCCAGAACGGCGCCGCCGCCGTCGGGGTCGGCGCGCTGATCTCCCTGGTCGTCATCGGCCGCGCGGCGATGAGCCCGGCCAGCGTGGTGGACTCGCTCTCGCTGCGCATCCTGACCGTCGCGCCCATGGTCGCGGTCGCCGTCACGGTGCTGCTCATCGCAGGCGGGGATACCGGGCGCCTGATCATCTCGGTGCTCGCCGTACCGCTGATCGGCGCGGCGATGGCGCTGGCCGCGTACCGTCAGGAACTTGTCCTTCGCCGCCCGGCGGCGGCCGTCGTCGCCGCGGCGCCGGCGCGCGGCACCTACAGCGTGCTGCCGCTGGCCTCGGTGATCGCGACCGCGGCCCTGGTGATCACGGTCTCGGCCCGTCAGCTCGGCTGGCACCAGCGCGTCGTGATCATCGGCGCCGTGCTCATCGCGGCCTTCGTGGTGGCCCGGCAGCTGCTCGGCCTGCGGGCCAACGACCGGCTGCTGGTCGGCATCCGCCGCCAGCGGGTCGAGCTGGAGTACCTCGCGATGCACGACCCGCTGACCGGGCTGGCCAACCGGTCCCGGTTCGGCGCCGTTCTCAGCGAGCGCCTCGACGCGCACCTGTGTGCCAGCGTGCTGCTGGTCGACATCGACGACTTCAAGATGGTCAACGACACCCTGGGCCACGCCGTCGGTGATCAGTTGCTGGTCGAGGTGGCCCAGCGGCTGCGCCACCAGAGCACGGTCAACCACCTGGCGTCGCGCCTGGGCGGCGACGAGTTCGCGGTGCTGCTGGACGTCGACGACCCGGCCGCGGCCGAGGCCGCCGCCGCGTGCATCCTGGCCGCGCTCGCGGTGCCGTTGCGGGTGGGCGAGCACCAGCTGCTCGCGCACGCCAGCATCGGCGTCGCGCTGGCCGGGCCCGGCGACAGCGCCGACGAGGTGCTGCGCAACGCCGACATCGCGATGTACGCGGCCAAGGCCTCCGGCAAGGCGTCCTGGGCCCGCTTCGAGCCGCGGATGCGCAACGAGGTCGTCAACCACGCGCGCCTCGGCAGCGAGCTGCACAACGCGATCATCCGGCACGAGCTGTACCTGGCGTACCAGCCGGTCTTCGACCTCAGCACCGGCCGGATGTCCGGCGCCGAGGCCCTGGTCCGCTGGCAGCACCCGGTCAGAGGGCCGGTGTCGCCGGCCGACTTCATCCCGGTCGCCGAGCGGTCCGGCCTGATCATCCCGCTGGGCGCCTGGGTGCTGCGGGAGGCCTGCGGGCAGCTCGCGAAGTGGCACGCCGAGTACGGCTCGGCCGCCATCCGGTCGATCAACGTCAACGTGGCGGCCCGCCAGCTGCGCGAGTCCGGCTTCGTGGACGAGGTCGCGGCGGTGCTCAGCGACACCGGGCTGATCCCGGCGAACCTGGTCCTGGAGGTCACCGAGTCCTCGGTGCTCGACGGCCGGCAGGTCCGCGAGACCCTGCAGGCCCTGCACGAGCTGGGCGTGCGCCTGGCCCTGGACGACTTCGGCACCGGCCAGTCCAGCCTGAGCCTGCTGCGCGCGTTCCCGGTGGACGTGCTGAAGCTGGACAAGTCCTTCGTGGACGGCATCTGCGACGGCGAGGACCGCGGCCGGCTGGCGGTCGCCGCGGCGGTGGCCCAGCTCGCCGAATACCTGGACCTGTACGCGGTGGCCGAGGGCATCGAGACGGCGGCGCAGCTGGAGCGGCTGCGGGCGATGGGCTACCGGCTGGGGCAGGGCTATTTCATGGCCAGGCCGCTGCCGCCGGCGGAGCTCGCCGCGCTGATGGTCCCGGTCGTGCTGCCGGCCACCGCGGCCTGAGCCGGCCCGCGGCCCAGATCATTCCGGTACGGGCGACCGCATCTCCCGATCATCCGGCCCGACCCATTGACGACCGGCGCTGGCGCGGGCAATTCGCGCGGGTACGAAAAAGAACCCGATGCGGTTCAAGTGGGCGCGGAAAATCTTCGGCCGAGATTCCCGCCGAATGCGCTGTGCGGAAGCTGTGGAATGGGCGCACAACCCTGTGCTGAAGCTGTGCGGGCTATTTTGAAAATTGTCCGCATCCGGGTGATGTGCGCCGCGCCGAACTACCGCAGGTCACTGACGTGCGACGATGCGCGGACCGACTGCTACTGTCCGGGCGCGAAACCTTACCGAAGGTGTAAGTGCAACATAAGTTTTTGACAGGTCGTATTTATGGTACGCACAGCTTCGGTGCCAAAGGTAATGCCCCAGAACCGCCACGGTTTCCGGAACCGGCATTGTCGACGATCAGTCCCCGAAAGGACTCCGATGAAAAGACGTTCGCTGCGCAACGGTGTCATTGTAGTAATCACGCTGGGCGCGCTGACCGGGGTCGGCACAATGGTGGCCTCGGCCAGCACCCGTACCAATGACAGCGCCGCACAAGGCGGCAACTCGGCGGGGCAGCGCGGTAACGACGCGGACCGTCAGGCCGACCAGAACGGTGCGGCCGACCAGAACGGGGTCGACCAGAACGGGGCGCAGCGGCCGTTCGACCCCGACGCGTCGCCGTCGCCGTCACTGTTCGATCCCGACGTCGATCCCGACTTCGACCAGGACCAGGCCGACGCCGACGCCGACACGAACGCCTGCGTGGCGGTCCAGCTGCGCAATGCCCAGGGCAACGACGATGCCCGGCTGTGCACCACGGTGCAGCGCACCGGACAGCGCGTCGACCGCATCCGGGTGAGCCTCACGGCTGCGGGCGAGTGTCAGGGCAACGTCACCCTGCAGGCCACCACCGGGCAGGGCCAGGCCCTGACCGACACCGTCCCGTGCGCCGACCCGGCAACCGCGACCTTCAGCCCCGGCCGGGAGGTGGCCGACGGATCGCAGGTCTGCGGCGTGCTCGCCGCCGACGACCGGTTCGCCGCGGCGCGGGCCTGCGTCAGGATCGCCGCCTGACGGAGCTCCCGGCACTCCCTTGACCAGCGGTCGCACCCGGCCCCCATCATCACCGGGTGCGACCGCTCCCTGCGTGCTCTTGCTGCTGTGTGAACCCCGCGCGATGACGCCGCCGGCCCTGCCCGGCCCGGTGTCAGCCGTCGACGAATGAGTCCTGGGCGCCTGCGAACGGGGTGGCGTGGGCGGTGATGTCGTGTGCGCGGCCGGGTGTCGTTGGGCGCAATCTAGGTGACTTGGGGCGCGGAGCGAACCGTAGCGGTCCAAGGTCGCAGTATGGCGAGGGGAAACGCCGCTCGATTGCCGAGTCGCGGCGGGGCCTTGCCGATCGTCGGGGTGCTACCGGGATCAACAAGGCCGAAGTGTTGTTTCTCTCCAGGCCCGGCCCGGACTCCGCAAGATCCTCGTCGCGTGGCCGACCCTGAATCGACGTTGTTGCGTGCAGACGCGGAGCGGACCGTGCCGCCACAAGATCCTCGTCAGGTCGTTGACCCGGGATCGACGTTGTTGCGTGTGGATGCGGAGCGGACCGTGGCGTTACAAGATCCGGCCGGTGGCCCGAGCGGGCCTGGAGGCGCGATCGCCCGCCGACGGCCGGCCCGGATCCGGCGGGGCGATCGGCCTGCTCGGTGCCCGGCCCGGCTGGGCGGGCCGGGCACCGTGCGATCAGGCCGGGACCTCGTTGCGGTCGGCGCCCCACATGGTGTGGAAGGTGCCGTCCTTGTCGACGCGGCGGTACGTGTGCGCGCCGAAGAAGTCGCGCTGCCCCTGGATCAGGGCCGCCGGCAGGCGCTTGGCGCGCAGGCCGTCGTAGTACGCCAGCGCCGAGGCGAAGCCCGGTGCCGGGATGCCCTGCTGGGCCGCCGTGGCGACCACGCGCCGCCAGGCGTCCTGCGCGCCGCTGACGGCGTCCAGGAAGTATTCGTCGACCAGCAGTGACGGCAGGTCCGGGGTCTTGTCGAACGCCTGCTTGATGAAGTCCAGGAACTTCGCCCGGATGATGCAGCCGGCCCGCCAGATCTTGGCCATCTGACCGGGGTCGACGTCCCACCCGTACTCCGCGCTGGCCGCCTGGATCTGCTGGAAGCCCTGCGCGTACGCGACGATCTTCGAGGCGAACAGCGCCTGCTCGACGTCGCCCTGCAGGTCGGCGCCGCCCGCGCCGGCCGTGGCCACCGGGCCCGGCAGCCCGGCCGCCGCCGCGCGCACCTTCGGGTCGCCGGACAGCGCCCGGGCGAACACCGACTCGGCGATGCCGGAGACCGGCACACCCAGATCAAGAGCCGCCTGTACGGTCCAGCGCCCGGTGCCCTTCTGCTCGGCCTGGTCCACCACGATGTCGACGAACGGCTTACCGGTCTCGGCGTCGACCTGCTTGAGCACCTCGGCGGTGATCTCGATCAGGTACGAGCCCAGCCGGCCCTCGTTCCAGCCCTTGAAGATCTCCGCGATCTCGGCCGGTTCGTGGCCGCCGACCGAGCGGAGCAGGTCGTACGCCTCGGCGATGAGCTGCATGTCGGCGTATTCGATGCCGTTGTGCACCATCTTCACGAAGTGCCCGGCGCCGTCGGGGCCGACGTGCACGCAGCACGGCTCGCCGTCGACCTTCGCCGCGATGTCCTCGAGCAGCGGGCCGAGCGACTCGTAGGACTCCTTGGGGCCGCCGGGCATGATGCTCGGACCGTGCAGCGCGCCCTCCTCGCCGCCGGACACGCCGGCGCCGACGAAGTGCAGCCCCATCTCCTTGAGCGCCGCCTCGCGCCGCCGGGTGTCCGCGAAGTGCGCGTTGCCGGCGTCGATGAGCATGTCGCCCTGCTCCAGCAGCGGTGCGAACTCGTCGATGACCGCGTCGGTGGCCTTGCCGGCCTTGACCATGATCACCACGCGGCGCGGGCGCTCCAGGCTCGCGACGAAGTCCTCGGCGCTCTCCGAGGGGATGAACGTGCCCTCGTGGCCGTAGGCCTCCACGAGTTCCTTGGTGCGCCCGTAGCTGCGGTTGTGCAGCGCGACCGTGTGGCCGTGGCGGGCGAAGTTGCGGGCCAGGTTGCGGCCCATCACCGCCAGCCCGGTTACGCCGATTTGGGCCTTTTCCGTCATGAACGTCCTTCCTCCACGCGAGCGCCGGGGCAAATCCTCCCCGCGTTCGCAAGCCATCGCGTTCATTGTTACGTGTTCACTATGCCGAGGGTTCGACGGTCCCGAGCACCGGTTGCGCCGGGACCGTCCGCGGGCGGTAACCGCGCGGTCGGGCGAAGATCGGACCGACGGTACGCTCCGTGCGTGAAGCGCGGCGAGATCTGGACCATCGGCAGCCGCACCGACCTGCGCTACCGGGTCCTCGTGCTCTCCTCCGACAGCTACAACGAGCGTGCCACCGCGTCGCCGTTCTGCGCGCCGATCGTGCGCCAGCGCGGCGCCACCGAGTTGCCGCCGTTCGCGGTGGCGCTCACCGAGCAGGATCCGATCACCGGGGTCGTGGTCGTCAACCGGCTGCGCCGGCTGCCGGCCTCGGTCGGCGCGGAGCGGATCGGCATGGTCACCGGCTCCAGCATGGCCCGGCTGGCCGAGGCGATGCGCGAGCTGTTCGAAATGTGACCGCTGTTCGAGAAAGTGACCGCGTGACAGCGGTGACCGCGTGACAGCGGTGACCACGTGACAGCCGTGACCACGTGACAGCCGTGACCGCGAGGCGGCTGTGGCTACGAGACGCTGACGACGCTGACCTCGCGGGTGCCGGTCAGGGTGCCGCCCGGCGCGCCCACGTAGGTACCCGAGGTCGGCGCCACGTCCGCGTAGTCGCGCCCGAGCGCCACCGTGACGTAGCCGTTGCCGGCCCGGCGGCCGTGGCACGGGTCGAAGGCCAGCGCCACCGCCCGGTCGCCGCGCGGGACCAGCACCTCGACCCAGGCGTGGGTGCCGCCCTGGCCGATCAGGTGACCGGAGACGTAGCGGGCCGGCACCCCGAGCAGGCGGCACATCGCCAGCATCACGTGCGCCGAATCCTGGCAGACGCCCCGGCCGCCGGCGAGCGCCTGCGCCGCCGTGGTGGTCACCGAGGTCACGCCGTACTCGTAGGTCAGGGCCGCGTGGGCGGCCGCACACGTCCGCTCGGCCGTACCCTCGTTGTCTCCGGCGGCGCAGCCCTCCGCCAGCTCGCGCAGCGCCTCGTCGGCCGCCGTCAGGCGGGTGGCGCGCAGCAGCCGGGGGTCGCGCAGCGCCGCGAGCGGCAGCTCCGGCGGCCCGTCGCCGACCACCCGGTCCAGCGTGGCGGTGAGCCGGAACTCCACCGCGTGCTCGACCCGGGCGGCGACCACCCGCACCACCGTGTTGCCCGCCGCGTCCAGCCGGGCCCGCCGGGCGTGCGCCGCGCCGGTCACCGTCAGGTGGTGGCTGCGCCGGTAGAGATCGCCATGCCGGCGCCGGGGCACCACCACCAGCCGCTGGGCGAGGGCGGTCACCGGCGCCGCGTACGCGTACCGGAAGCTCTGCTCGACGCGGAAGCCGATCCGCCGCGCCCCGTCGAGGTCCATCCCGCCATGATCCGGCATCGCTGTTTCCGGCGTGTCACCGCCTCGCCCTGGTAGGAGCCGAGGTGACTCCGCTGTGCTTCCCCGTGGGAAACGGCCCCACGGGAAACGTTTCCTCATGGGAAGCGTTTCCCATGAGGAAGCAGAGCGGTCCCGCTCGGCTGTTCGGTCGGGGCGGTCGTCCGGGCGGCCGATGCCTCGTCGCCGGACGGCCCACGGGCCTCGGTCGTCCTTCCGGGTGACCCGGCGCCGTTGCGCCCCAGGTGGGCCCCAGGTGCAGGTGAACGGGGGATGACGCGGCGCGGCGCGCTGGCGTATGCAGGAGCCGGACGAGTGAATCCCGGCAGGTTAGGAGCGGTATGGGCGGGCAGCAGGCTTACCTGGAGGCGATGGAGAACCTCCGCTCGGTGGCGCGGCTGGTGACCGGCGACGGCGCCCGCGCCACCGTGGACCGGGCGGTGGGGCTGCTCGCCGGGCGCACCCGGTGCCGGCTCTCCGAGGCCCACCGGCACCTGCTGCAGATGGCCGCCGACCAGAACCGCGACGTGGTCGAGGTCGCCGCCGGGGTGATCGGCATGCTGGACATTCCCGAGCGCGCCGACGACCGAGGCCCGCCGGTGCCCTCGATGGTGCTCGCGCCCCTGGCCACCGCCGACGGGCCGCGCCCGGTCGAGCCCTGGCTTGCGGTCGTGCAGGCCGTGCTCGATCTGCTGCCGGGGCAGTCCGCGTTGCTCACCCCGGTCCGCGACGGTCGCGGCCGGTTGACCGATCTGGTCTGCGCCGCCACGACCCCGGAGCTCATCACCCCCGACGGGCGCCGCGGCCGGCAGCTGATCGGCGCCCGGGCGGCCGAGCGGTTCCCGGAGATCCTGGCCGGCGACCGGATGGCGGTCCTCGAAGGAGTGTTGACCACCGGCGAGCCGGTGGCGCTGGGACCGGTCGCCTGCGGCGAGCAGTGGCTCACCGTACGGGTGCACCGGCTCGGCTCCGGGATCTTCACGACCTGGGTACGCGACGGCGTGGATCCGGGCGAGAGCGACCGGATCGCCGGCACCGAGCAGCTCGCCAACCTGGGCTGGGGCGAGTGGGACCTGGTCAGCGGCGAGGTTCGGTGGTCGGCGCAGCTCTACCGGATCTACGAGCGGGATCCGGCGCTGGGCCCGCTGTCCAACCGGGAGACCGAGGCGCTCGCGGTCGGTGCGGACGCGCCGTTGCGGCTGGCGGCGGCGGAGGCCTTCGAGCGGTCCGAGCGGGTCGACCTGACCTCGCGGATCACGATCAACGGCAGGATCAAATACCTGCGTACGGTCGTCGACGCGGTCCGTGACGCCGCCGGGCGCCCGCTGCGGGTGTACGGCATCGTGCAGGACGTCACCGCCCGCGAGGCCGGCTCCCGCCGGCTGGCCGAGGTGGAGCAGCAGCTCGCCGAGCACCGTCGCAGCCTGCACGCCGAGCACGAGCTCGCGGCCCGGCTGCAGCACATCATCCTGCCGATACCGGAGCGCCCGGTGGAGCTGCCCGGCGTCAAGGTCGCGGTGCGCTACCTGCCGGCCGGGCAGGAGAGCCTGGTCGGCGGCGACTGGTATCACGCGGCGGCGCTGCGCGACGGCTCGGTGCTGCTGGCGATCGGCGACGTGGCCGGCCACGGCACGCTGGCGGCGACCACCATGGCGCAGCTGCGGTATTCACTGCGGGCCCTGGCGGTGACCACCACCGACCCGGCCGAGCTGCTCGGCTACCTCAACCGGATCACCTGCGACTTGGACCAGGAGCGCCCGGAGACGGCCGCGACCGCGATCGTGGCCCGCTACGAGCCGGCCCTGCGCCGGCTGACCTGGGCCCAGGCCGGGCACCCGCCGCCGCTGCTGAGCCGCGGCGGCCGCACCCGGCCGCTGCCCCGCCCGCCCGGCCCGATGCTGGGCGTGGTGGAGGACGCGGCCTACGAGTGCGCCGTGCTGCGGCTGGAGATCGGCGACCTGCTGCTGCTCTACACCGACGGGCTGGTGGAATATCGCGGCCGCAGCCTGGACGAGGGCCTGGACGCGGTGATCCGCACCGTCGACGAGGCGGTGGCGGCGGCGCCCCGGCAACCGCTCGCGGAGCTGGTCAGCCGGCTGCGCCAGGCCAACCCGGACGACGACACCTGCATCCTGGCGGTCCGCCCGACCACGGGGGAGACCCAGGACCTGCGCCGCTACCTGCGGACGAGCTGAGCCGCCGGATCACTCGCCGGCGGGGGAGAACGGGGTCCGCGGCCGGTCGATCGGCTCGCCGTCGAGGACGATGTCGACCTTCTCGTTGTAGAAGCTGACCAGCCCGGCGATCGGCAGCAGCTCCCGGGTCGGGAAGTCGTACGACCAGGCCAGGTCGGTGTGCAGGGTGTCGCCCACCAGCACCGACCAGTAGACCGTGGTGCGACCCTTGTACGGGCACGCGGTCACCGTCCGGCTCGGCCGCAGGTGGGCGAGGTCGAGTGCGGTGCGGGGCAGGTAGTAGCGGGTCGGCAGCCCGGTCTCGAAGACCAGCACCGGCGTCGCCGACTCGGCCAGCACCAGGCCCTCGAGCTCGACCCGCACGTGCCGGGTGGAGCGCAGCGCGTCCACCCGCGCGTACGGGTTGCGCGGGTGCACGAAGACCTCCTCGTCCTCCTCGAACCAGGCGTCCACCGCGTTCCACTCCAGCCGGACCAGGCCGGCCAGCCCGGGCACCGCGTCCCCGGTGTGCAGGTGCCCGGCGGCGGGGCGGCTGACGTCCCCGGCGCGCAGGCCCACCCGCCGGGCGGTGCCGAGGGCCTGCTCGTCCATGTGGTCGGAGGGGACGAGCGCGCCGGGCACCAGGTCGGCGGCCGGGATGTAGTACTGCGGGTACGGCGGCCACTCCCACACGTACACCGCGCGGGTCGTGTCCAGCACCGTTCGGCCGCCGAGCAGGGCCCGGATGCGGCGTGGCACCGGCTCGATGTGGCCGACGGGCGTGCTCAGCCCCGGATAGTTCGGCATGGCTTCGACCGTACCGGGACAGCCGGAAGCCGGCAGGCGCACGCACCCGCCGGCTTAACGGTCAGGACAAGGGGCAGGTGCTGCGGTAGTCCGAGATGGCGGAGCCGCTCGGGCCCGGGCAGATGAACTGGTCGTAGCGGGTGTCGTCGTCGACGAAGCGCTTGAGCCAGGCCACCGTCTGCCGGGCGGTCGGGGTGTTGGTGCTCAGCGGGAAGAGGTGGCCGGTGTTGTCGAGCTCCAGGTAGGACTTCTCCGCCGCCGCCGGGATGCTGGTGTAGAAGGGGATCGCGTGCGACGAGACCGGCGCGATCGCGTCGGTCTCCCCGCCGATGATCAGGGTCGGCACCCGCAGGCCGGACCACGACTTGGTCGAGTGCCACGGCGCCAGCGGCACCGCGGCCTGCAGCGCCGGCCGGTCCAGGGCGGCTGCCAGGGAACCGCCGCCGCCCATCGAGTGCCCGGAGACGGCGAGCCGGGAGGCGTCGATACGGGTCCGTACCGAGCTGGTCCGGGTCAGGTAGTCCAGCGCCGCGAGCAGCTGGTCGCCGCGGGAGTCGGGCTGGTCGAGGACCGAATTGGTGTCGATGCCGAAGACCACGAAGCCGTGCGAGGCGATCCGCGGCCCGAGCCAGCTGAGGTTCGACCAGGTCTCGGTGAAGCCGGGTGCGATCGCGACGGCCCCGAAGGTGCCCTCGGCGGTGCTGGTCGGGTAGTAGATGACGCCGCCGCCGAAGCCGGAGACGCCGATCGAGGACACGGTCTGCTGCGCGGTGGCGAACGGGCCGCGGCCGGCGTCGAGGATGGCGGCGGTGGGGTCCGGGCCGCGCTCGTACGGGCTCGCGGCCCGGGCGGCGGTGCCGCCGGCCAGCGAGCCGGCGATCAGTGCGAGGGTGGCGGCCGCGGCGGCCAGCAGGCGGCTGGCCCCGGTACGGGTGGGGATGGTCGATGACTGCACGTCGGGCTCCTCGGGGGTGGGCGGATCGACGAGCGTCAGTCTTCGGCCGGACACGTGCCCGACACATCGGCGAAATCACCGGCCTTGACATCGACGGGCGGGAGCCCTTGAGTGTTACTCGGAGGTAACTCTGTGATGTTCAGCCGGAAACACGTCGCCATCCTGCTCGCGCCCGTCCTGCTGCTGGGCGGGATCGAGGCTCCGGCCTCGGCCGCCGCGCCCGCCGCGCTCGCCTGCGCGGCCCCGGTCGCCAGCACCACCCGGCCCGGCTACCTGGTCGCCGACCCGGCGTGCGAGCCGAACGGCACCCCGTTCACCGCCACGCCGGATTCCATCGTGCACACCGGCATCCGCGACGGCGCGGCCTACCGGATCGAGGTGCCGAAGGCCTGGAACGGCCGGCTCGTCGTGTACGCGCACGGCTACCGCGGCACCGGCAATGTCGTCTCCGTGGACAGTCCGGCGCTGCGCGCCCACTACGTCGCCGAGGGCTTCGCGTGGGCCGCGTCCAGCTACCAGACCAACGGCTACGACGTCGGTCAGGGCGTCCGCGACTCGTACGCGCTGATCGAGCTGTTCCGCCGGGTCACCACCAAGCGCGCGAGCGCCGTCTACATGACCGGCGCGTCGATGGGCGGCCACATCACCGCGGTCGCGATCGAGGAGCACCCGCGCTCCTTCGTCGGCGCCATGCCGGTCTGCGGGGTGCTGGGCGACGCCGAGTTGTTCGACTACTTCCTGGACGCCAACGTCACCGCCGCCGCGCTCACCGGCGTCGGCGTCGAGTTCCCCGCGGCGCCGGACGCCGGCTATGCCGACCGCTGGCGGGCCCAGGTCAAGCGGATCCTGCCGGCCCTCGGCGTCACCACCGGCCGGCCGCCGGTGCTCACCGACGCCGGCCGGACCTGGTCGGACGTCGTCGAGCGGCGCTCCGGCGGGGAGCGGCCCGGCTTCGCCGCCTCGTTCGCGTACTGGAACACCGTGCCCTCGTCGGCGCCGACGCCGGACCTGCCGTTCCTGTTCGGCCTCTACCCGGGCCTGTCCGGCGGCACCGCCGGCATCGCGGACGGCAACCTGACCGACAACCGGTTCACCGTCTACCGCAGCACCGACCGCCTGCTGCCCACGGCCGCCGAGCGGCGCCTCAACGCGAAGGTATTGCGGGTCGCCCCGACCACCAGGCCGAGCCGGGGACTCGACGGCGTGCCGCGCGTGGACGGCCGGCCGAGCGTGCCGGTGCTGTCGCTGCACGACGTGGGCGACCTGTTCGTACCGTTCTCCATGGAGCAGGTGTACGCCCGCCGGGCCCTGCAGAACGGCCGCGCGAAGCTGGTCGTCTCCCGGGCGATCCGGGGCGTCGGGCACTGCGACTTCACCCAGCCGGAGCTGCGGCAGGGCTTTGACGACCTGGTCCGCTGGGTGCGCACCGGGCACCGGCCCGGCGGCGACGCGATCCTGAACCGGCGGACGGTGGCGGCGGCCGACTTCGGGTGCCGCTACACGGTCGGCGAGCGGGCGGCCTTCGGTCCTGCCTGTTGACAGGGAAGCGCATTCATTGAAAGGGTTCAATGGAAGCGCTGACGTGTCAGCCGAGCCCTCAGGAGCGCCCGTTGCACCGCACCCCGTCGTGGATCCCGCGCGCCGCCCTCGCCCTCGCTCTCGTCCTGCCCGTGACGACGGCGGCCGTTGCCGCCGCGGCGCCGCCGGTCGGCGACGGCCCGCGCACCGCGGCGGAGGTGTATCGCTACCTGGAGGATCCCCGGCTCACCGGGGAGGGCCAGGAGGCGCCGCACGCCGACCTGCGCCCGTACGCCGGTGCGCGCGCCGCCGCGGCCGACGTGACCAGCCACGACGTCCCGGACCCGAACGTGCGGTCGCTGAACGGCAGCTGGCGGCTGAAGATCTTCGACCGGCCGGACGACGTGCCCGCGGCCTTCCACGACGCCGGCTTCGACGCGTCGGCCTGGCCGTCCGCCTCGGTGCCGCACACCTGGCAGTCCGACTTCATCGACCACCCGATCTTCCGCAACATCCCGTCCGACATCGCCCCGGACGACCCGCCGAAGGTGCCCCACGACGTCAACCCGACCGGCGCGTACCTGCGCACGGTCGACCTGCCCGCGGACTGGACCCGCGGGCAGGCCGACGGTGACCGGGTCTTCCTGCGCTTCGAGGGCGTCACCAGCAATTATCTGGTCTGGGTCAACGGCGGGTACGTCGGCTACGACCAGGGCGGCTACACCCCGGCGGAGTTCGACATCACCGCCCGGCTGCGCCCCGGCCGCAACCAGATCGCCGTCCAGGTGCACCGCTGGGGCAGCGGCGCCTACCTGGAGGACGTCGACCAGTGGCGCTACAGCGGCATCTTCCGCGACGTCCGGCTCTACCGGATGGCGCAGACCCGGCTGCGGGACGCCACCATCACCACGGATCTCGACGCGGCGTACCGGGACGCGACGCTGACGGCCCGGATCGACGTCGCGGGCGTACCCGGCAGCTTCACCGTGCGTGGCACCCTGCGCGACGCGCGCGGCCGGACCGTGACCACGATGAACGCCGCGGCGGGCCTAGGCGAGGTCACGCTGACCGCGCCGATCGCGAACCCGGCGAAGTGGAGCGCCGAGGAGCCGAACCTCTACACGCTGGTGCTGCAACTGCTCGGCGCGGACGGCCGGGCGCTGCACACCACCGCCCAGCCGGTCGGCTTCCGCGAGATCGAGGTCCGCGACCGGCAGATCCTGGTCAACGGCGAGCGCATCCTGATCAAGGGCACCAACCGGGCCGAGACCGACCCCGACACCGGCCGGTACGTCACCCGGCAGGCCCAGCGCGACGACGTCTTCCTGATGAAGAAGCTGCACCTCAACGCCGTCCGCACCTCGCACTACCCGTCGGACCCCTACCTGTACGACCTGGCCGATGAGCACGGGCTGTGGGTCGACGACGAGGTGGACATCGAGACGCACAGCCACGAGAACTGCCCGTCGAACTGCCTCGCCGACCGCCCGGAGTGGCAGGCCGCGTTCGCCGACCGCTTCCAGGCGATGGTCGCCCGCGACAAGAACCACCCGAGCGTCATCTTCTGGGACACCGGCAACGAGGCCGGCCTCGGCGCCGCGCACCACGCGATGGCGGCCTGGGCCGACGCCCACGAGCCCACCCGGCTGCTCTACCACCAGTCCAACAACCCGGACGGCGACGCCCCGTTCGCCGACGTGGACGGCCCGCGCTACCCGACGCCGGCCCGGCTGGAGAGCCGCACCCTGAGCAGCACCAAGCCGATCGTGATGGGCGAGTACGCCCACGCCATGGGCAACGGGCTGGGCAACTTCGACCAGTTCTGGGCGCTGGCCCGCAAGTATCCGGCGATGCAGGGCGGCTTCATCTGGGACTGGGCCGAGCAGAACCTGCGCCAGCCGCTGATCACCACCCCGGACGCGGCCCACGGCATCCAGACCTTCCTGGTCGGCAAGCCCGCCACCGTGCCCGGCCGGCGCGGTCAGGCGGTGGAGCTGTCCAGCCTGGACGACTTCGTGGACGTCTTCCGCGACAAGCGGCTCGACCTGACCGGTCCACTGACCCTGGACGCCTGGGTCAAGCCGGGCGAGTGGGCCGGCAGCTTCCCGATCCTCACCAAGGGCCAGGGGTACGCGCTGCAGATGCGCGACCGCGACACCCTGGAGTTCGGTGTGAACGCCGGCGGTTGGGCCACGGCCGCCGCCGACGTGCCCGCCGACTGGTACGGCGCCTGGCACCGGGTCACCGGCGTCTACGACGGCGCCGCCCTGCGCCTGTTCATCGACGGCGCCGAGGTGGCGGCGACCGCCCGCACCGGCGCGGTGGACCCGGGCCTGTTCGAGGTCAACCTGGGCCGCAACGCCCAGACCCAGCAGGACAACGACCTGTGGAGCATCCGGCTGGGCCGCGGCCTGATCGACGACGCCCGGATCCACCCGGTGGCGCTGACCGCGGCGCAGCTGGCCGCGGGCGCCGACCCGGTCGCCGGCGCGGTCCTGGCCCTGGACTTCGACAGCTTCTCCCGCCGCGGCGACTTCCTGAGCCTGGGCATCAGCCTGTCCGGCACCGACGGCCTGGTCGGCTCGGACCGCTACGTGCAGCCGGAGACCGCGGAGATGGCCTGGGCGCAGGCCCCGGTCCGGATCACCCGCGCCGACGGCACGCTGCGGGTGCACAACGAGCAGCAGGCCGGCGACTTCGACGTGACCCTGCGCTGGCAGCTCAAGGAGCAGGACCGGGTGCTGCGCGCCGGCACCCGGCGGGTGCGGCTCGCCCCCGGCCAGACGTACGCCCTGGACCCGGGCCCGCTGCCGGCGAACCCCGGCGACCGGGAACGCTTCCTCACCGTGACCGCGGCGAGCAACCGCGACACCGCCTGGGCCCGCCGGGGCTGGATCGTCGGGCACGACCAGTTCGCCGTCGGCGGCCGGGCGGTGCCGGGCATCCTCCCGCTGCCGGTGCCCGGCGCACCCGCCGTGGCCACCGCCGGCGACGCGGTGACGGTGTCGGGCAAGGGCTTCGCCTACCGCTTCGACGCCGGCGCCCTGACCTCGATGCGCGCGGCGGGCCGGGAACTGCTGCGCGGCGGGCCGCAACTGGACGTGTACCGGCCGCCGACCAGCAACGAGACCTACGACTGGGGCACCGACGACCGGCGGATCTGGCACGAGACCGGCCTCGACCGGCTGCAGACCACGGTGACCGGCGTGGACACCCGCACCGAGAGCGACGCCGTCGTGGTCACGGTGCGCAGTGTCGCCGCCGGACCCGGCACCGCGGCGCTGCTGTCGTTCGACCAGACGCTCACGTACCGGATCGACCGGCGCGGCACCGTCACGCTGCGCCAGGACGTCGCCGCGAAGGGATCGCGGGTGGGCGCGCTGCCGTACCTGCCCCGGGTGGGGATCTCGCTGCGGGTGCCGGACGAGATGCAGCGCTTCGCCTACTACGGGCGCGGCCCGCAGGAGTCCTACAACGACCGGCGCAGCGGCGCCCCGATGGGCGTCTACCGCAGCACCGTCGACCGGGAATACGTCCGGTACTCGCGGCCGCAGGCCAACGGCAACCACACCGACACCCGCTGGGCGACCCTGCGCGACGGCCGGGCCGGGCTGCTGGTCGGCGGCACCTCCGACGTCAGCGTGAGCGCCCACGACGACCTGGACCGCGCCGAATACGACCACCAACTGCCGCTGGTGCGCAACAAGGACTGGGTGACGCTGCACGCGGAGGCCGGCGAGACCGGGATGGGGGAGACGCCGAACTCGGTCCTGGCGCCGTACAAGCTCTCGCCCACCCAGCCGTACTCCCACGAGCTGGTGCTGCGCCCGCTCACCCGCGCCGAGGTGGCCGCGGGCGGGGTGCCGGACGCGGACGTGCCGGCGCCGTGCCCGCCGGAGCTCACCGTCACCACGGACGGCCGGATCGCACCCGGCACGGCCGAACCGGTGCAGGTCCAGGTCGCGGCCCGCTGCACGGCAGGTCTTCGCGATGCGACGGTACGGCTGGCAGCCCCCGACGGCTGGACGGTGCAGCCCGCCTCGGTGGACCTGGGCGCGATCGCCGACCGGGAGACGGCGACGTTCAGTGTCACCGCCCCGGCGGATACCGACATCGGCACGTACCGCCTGACCGCGACGGCGGTGACCGCGACCCCGGACGGCTTCCGGTCGACCACGACCGCCACCGCGACCACCGAGGCCCCGCTGCCGGCGGGCTACCAGTGGCTCAGCGACCGCCCGTTCACCGCCCCGGTGAACGGCTGGGGACCGGCCGAGAAGGACCGCAGCAACGGCGAACAGGGCGCCGCCGACGGCAACCCGCTGACCATCGGCGGCGTCGTCTACCCGAAGGGCCTCGGGGTGCACGCTGCATCGACCGTCCGGGTGGAGCTCGGCGGCACCTGCACCCGGCTGCGCGCGGACGTCGGCGTCGACGACGAGACGGGCAGCGCGGGCTCGGTGACGTTCGAGGTCTGGGGCGACGGCGGCCGGCTGGCGCAGACGGGCGTGCTCACCGGCGCGGCTCCCGCCCAGCGCCTGGACCTCGACGTGACCGGTGTGCGGCTGCTGGAGCTGCGGGTCACCGACGCCGGCAACGGCAACGGCAACGACCACGCCGACTGGGCCGCGGCCCGGCTGGCCTGCGCCTGACGGTCGCTTCCCGGTATTCGCTGGCACGGCGGGCGTCCGCCGTGCCAGGGTGTGCTGGTCCGACCATGACTACCCAGGAGTGACGATGCGAGCAGCTACCACGCCCCGGACCCTTTCCCGTCCTACCGTGGAGCGCTGCCTTGGCATTGTTGAATCTCGGGATCGTCGCGCATGTTGATGCCGGCAAGACCAGCCTGACCGAACGCCTGCTGTTCGAGGCCGGGGCGATCGCCCAGCCCGGGAGCGTGGACGCCGGGACCACCCGGACCGACTCCATGGAGCTGGAGCGCCGCCGCGGCATCACCATCCGCGCGGCCGTCACCTCCATCAGCCTCGGCGACCTGACCGTCAACCTGCTGGACACGCCGGGGCACCCCGACTTCATCGCCGAGGTCGAACGTTCCCTGGCCGTGCTCGACGCCGCCGTGCTCGTCGTGTCCAGTGTGGAGGGCGTCCAGCCGCAGACCGTCGTGATCTGGCGCGCGCTGCGCCGGATCGGCGTGCCCACCGTGCTGTTCCTCAACAAGGTGGACCGCGCCGGAGCCGACGTCGACCGGACGCTGGCGCAGGTCCGGCAGCGCCTCACGGCACACCCGGTCATGCTCACCACGGTCACCGGCCAGGGCGGGCGGGACGCTCGCGTCCGGGCGGTCGAGCTCGACGCCGATCCGGTGGTGGAGGCGGTCGCGGAGGTCGACGACGCCGTGCTGGCGCGGTGGTCCGCGGGCGAGCCGGTCCGCCCCCGGCACGTGCGGCGCGCGGTCCGCGACGCGGTACGCCGCGACGCCCTCACCCCGGTCGCGTGCGGCTCGGCTGTCACCGGCGCCGGGGTGCCCGAACTGCGCCGGATCCTCGCCGGATTGCTCCCCCGCCCCGACGACCAGGGTGGCCCGCTGGCGGGAACGGTGTTCGCCGTCGACCGCGACGGTCACGGCCGGCGCGCCTGGATCCGGCTCTGGTCGGGGCGGCTCCAGGTCCGCGACCGGGTGCGGTTCACCGATGCCGCCCGGCCGGAGACGGTGACCCAGATCGCCGTCAGCGAGCCCGGCGGCGTGCTGGTGCGCCCCGCGGTGTCCGCCGGTCAGATCGCGGCGGTGCGCGGCCTGTCGGCCCGCATCGGACAGCACGTCGGGGACCCGCCGCGGCGGCACGCGTACCACTTCCCGCCCGCGACCCGGCAGGCGCTGGTCGAGCCCGTCGACCCGGCGCAGCGCCTGGCCCTGTTCGCCGGGCTCGGCGAGCTCGCCGACGAGGACCCGCTGTTCGACCTGCGGCTCGACGAACACCAGGAGCAGGCGGTGATCCGGCTGCACGGCGAGGTGCAGAAGGAGGTCGTCGCGGCCCTGCTGGCGGACCGGTACGGCGTGCGGGTGCGCTTCTCGGGCACCCTGACCGCCTGCATCGAACGGGTCACCGGCGCCGGGGCGGCCGAGGACAGGATCACCGAGCGCGGCAACCCGTACCTGGCGGGGGTGGGGCTGCGCGTCGAGGCCGCGCCCGTCGGCCAGGGCATCCGGTTCCATCCGGGGATCGAGCCCGGCCGGCTGCCACCGGCGTTCATCGCGGCCACCGAGGAGGGCGTCCGGGCCGCCCTGCGCCAGGGCCGCCACGGCTGGCCGGTCACCGACTGCACGGTCACCATGACGGCGTCGCAGTACGCGCCGCGGCAGAGCAGGCCGCACCAGAAGTTCGACAAGTCGATCTCGAGCGTCGCGGCGGACTTCCGCAACCTCGCCCCGGTGGTGATCACGGCGGCGCTGCGCCGGGCCGGCACCCGGGTGTGCCAACCGGTCGAGCGGTTCGACCTGGACGTGCCAGGACACACCCTGGACCGGGTGGCGGCGCTGCTCGGCCGGCTCGGGGCGGTCGTGCACGACACGTCGCCGGCCGACGGCTACACCGAGCTGAGCGGGACAATGCCGTCGTCACGGGTGCCGCAGGTGGTCGCGGCGCTGCCGGATCTCACCGGTGGCGAGGCCGTCCTGACCACCGGCTTCGACCACTACGCGCCCGTTACCGGCGGGGAGCTGCCGGTGCTGCACCGGCGCGGCCCTGACCCGGCCGATCGGGAGGTGTGGTTCCGCGCCGTGCCCCGGTGACGAGTGATTCCGCGTATGCCCCGTTCCGGGGCCACATGGAGATGGCGCAAGATCCGTTTCTGGTTACCTGACATTGCGGTGGACGAATACGTCGGCCTCCCGGTTCGTATCCGCGGCGATCAGGTTCGACGCGTACGAGAAGAAGGTGATGTACCGGCCGTCAGCGCTGATCTGGGGCAGGTGACTGCCGGCGTTTGCCTGGGTGCCGACGCGCGAAACGCTGGCCCGTGCGGTGATACCGGTCCGCAGGTCCCGGACAAACACGTCTTCGGCACCGTTGGTGTCGCCGGATACCAGGTTCGCCGCGGTCGACGTGAAGGAAACGTATCGGCCGTCCGCGCTGATGACGGACCTGAGGCTGCCGACAGGGCTGTCACCCTCGGTGCCGAGGGCGGACGCGCTGACCCAGGTGGTGGTGCTGGTGCGAAGGTCTCGGACGAACACATCCCACGACTGGTCGGTGTGGCCGGGCGTCAAATTCGATGCGGTGGAGGAGAAGGTGACGAACCGGCCGCTGGCGCTGACCGCCGGCGCGGACGCCGAGCCGTTGGCCTGGGTGCCGCCGCTGGAGACGCTGATCCGGGTTGTGGCGGCGGTCCGCAGATCCCGGACGAACACGTCTTCGACGGCGTTCGTGTCCCCCGGCACCAGGTTCGACGCGGTGGACGAGAAGGTGACCCGCCGGCCGTCGGCGCTGATCGCCGCGCTGGAGCTGGTGTTGTTCGCCTGGAGGCCGGTGGCCGAGCGGCTGATCCGGCTGGTGGTGCCGGTACGCCGATCCCGGACGAAGACGTCGGTCATATCGTTGGTGTCCGCGGGGACCAGACCGGAGGCGTCCGAGAGGAAGCTGACGTAGCGGCCGTCGGCGCTGATGTCGGGGAAGAAGCTGATGGCGTTGCCCTGTCCACCGCCGCGAGCCACGCTGACCCGGCTGGTGGTTCCGGCTCTGCGGTCCCGAACGAAGACGTCCGCTGCGTTGTTGGTGTCGCCCCGGACGAGCTTCGAGGAATACGACACGAAGGCAACGTACCGGCCGTCGGCGCTGATCGCCGGGTATCCGCCGGATCCTTGCCCGCCGTTGCTGGAGATGCTGACGCGGCTGGTCCTGCCGGTTCTTCGGTCTCGGACGAAGACGTCGGTAGCTTTGTTGGTGTCCCCGGCGACCAGATTGGACGCGTCAGACTCGAAGGCGACGTACCGGCCGTCCGCGCTGATCGCCTGTTCAGCGCTCATGCCATTGCCTTGTACGCCCGCGCTGGACACGCTGACCCGATCGGTCATCGGGCGGCCTGGGTGCACCGGTGCAGCCTGCACCGAACCAGCGGCCGGCCCGACAATGCCCACGAGGACCGTCGCACCGAGCACTACCGCGGTCGCCGCCGATCGCCGAGAGACGATCGGATGATGGGGGTTTGGATGACGCATGTGAGCTCCTTCGTTTCGGACCATCACCCTGTTAGTCACCGCGACATCCGACTTCGTTCGCTCCACCGCCGAATATTTCCGGCACCAGGGGAGTGCAGCTCGACGACCGCCGCGGCAACCCGCGTGGCCGGAGGCCGATACAGAGCAGGCCAGGCCAGGCCGGCTCTGCTCGATGCCTGCATGCCCGACGCTCCCACGGCACCCGCTGCAATCTCCGCACGGCCCATCCTGGTGTGGGCCTCACGGAGATCGAGGTGGAGGTCGCGGCCCAGGGTGTGCTCACGGGCGCCATGCCGCCATACGCGTCATGGTGCAGTCGTAAGGACGGGTCCCGGGTCGGCCGGGCCGGCATGTGCTGCCGTCGCCAGCGCACCCGGGTGGTAGTCCGTCGTGCCGCACTCCGCGGCCCATGCTTCGAGCTGTTCCGATCGCGAGATGACGAGCTGGT